>Ga0302238_1000046_pt1 | contig 144088 bp, 117 predicted proteins | sample AAG_UR_Asn_MG_FD_193527 | JGI IMG/M metagenome (GOLD analysis project Ga0302238, IMG submission 193527) | Enriched activated sludge microbial communities from anaerobic digester in WTTP, New Holstein, Wisconsin, United States - AAG_UR_Asn | ecosystem: Engineered > Bioreactor > Anaerobic >... | reverse complement strand
ATTGTGGTAACTTTGGAGCAAATCATATTGACAGGAATGAAGTTCCAGGGAAAAATAAAGGCTTTATGCAAGGCTGCAGATATGAGCCAGCAGGAGCTGGCAGATAGGCTGCACATTCATGTTATCCGTTTATCCAAAATGGAAAACGGCCACCTGATGCCCTCTATTGATATTGTTCAGCGGTTAATGAAGGTATTTGCCGTTTCGGCGGATCAGCTTTTGAATGAGGATGAAAAAAGTGTGGTGGATATTCAGAACCACGAACTAAACGAACAGCTCGCACTAATAAACCAGCTTGACGAAGACGAAAAAAAACGCCCTGGTTAAAATCATCAACTCCATACTTACCAAAAAACGCATGAAGGATTTGCTCGATGGGAAAATTAAACTGGCTCCATAAAAAAAGCCCGGGAGTGCCGGGCTTCTTTTATTCCATGAAACTATGATATACCGATTACAAGCAAGCTGCGAACGGGAGTTGTGATGGTACAAGGTTTTACTCCTCAAATAAATATAGAAGTCCATTATTATCATAACAAGATGTCTCTAATATCTTAAATCGCCCGTCTTTATATAAAAAATGACACCATATTCTAATTACAGAGTCATCTTCTTCAAAAATCTCTTTTTCTTTATATTCAGACAAGCTAAATGATTTTTTAATATCCTTTACAAAAAAAATATTTGAGAAATAATCTTTAGGAAAACCGCCCCCATCAGATACTATAAAAAATAGATTATCTACTTCAATATATCCCAAAATACTACTAAAAGCCTTGGAAGGCATTGGCCATTCATCATTAATGCCCGTTATATAAACACTTTCATGATTATTCATGGCTATTCTGAGATTTTCAGGGGTTCTTGATATTAAAAAATCATACAATAATGTATCTAATTTCCCATAGTTTTTTTGCTCATTAAAAGATATTTTATTTAATATTTCAACAAGGTTATCATTACTATCTTTAATTTCTAACTGATTTAAAACTAAAGTAGTATCAGTGTTTTGGGCAAAGGTATTTAATAACCCCATAAAAATAATCGATATTAAAATTCTTATATGCATTTTGGTACAGTTTTATTAATTGCCATTTGTTCGCCAACCTGTGAATACAGAGGGAATAAACCCGTTTCTATTATAAGGATGATATCCCCCTTTATCGGGATATGCTATACGGGATCTGTACACATTCAATTTAACATTAGGAAACTTATTTTGATATAATTCAGCCCCTCGGATATCATCAGTTGCAGGTCTTCCATCCGGTTGTCTTGGGATGCCGGAAGGGTCAGATCCTCCTGGATGATTATGATTAACTTCTCTTAAAGTGTATCCTGTTGTTCTTAAATAATGACCTACAGAAGTTCTGTCAGGTTCATGAATAGTACCTACAATATTTCTTTCTGAATCATCTTTACCTACCTTTGCATGTGTCCATTCAACAGGCATATTGCTTGTTGTAGTATAATTATCTCCAAAAAACTCAAATATTGCCGTAGCATTATCATCTCCCGCGACCTCAAAAAAGGCTATATTACGGTCTCTACTGTCTTTATGACCTTTGCGTTCAGTCACAGTTCCGTATTCATAGGTATTCCCTTCAATTCTATTGCCGTCATTATCAATTATAACGAATTGGTCAATTTCGGTGTTTTCAATTCTATTAACAACATGACCTCTATTATTTAATTCCCAAATATCTCTTCCATCTGGGTCTATCCTAATTATGGGATTATTAGCTACATAGGCATAAGGGCTGATGGGATAGTAGTTTTCAGCGTGTGGGTCAACAACATGCCACCTTCCTAAAGCGGCATCATAAAACCTTGCCCCGTAATCGTACCAATCTAATGTATTGCCGGTCAATTGGTCATCATGAAGTTCCTTTGAATTATAAAGGTACTTATTTTCAGTAGCGTTCCGGGAATAAAAGTTTTGCTGCTGCATGGTCATCCCGAATGGGTAATAGCTCGTTTGCTGCAACAGCTCGGGTTGGCCGTAGCTGTGGGCGGCAAAGACTACGCGTGTATTACCTAAATGGTCTTTCATGCTGTATTCATATTTCCAATAAGTACTGTTACCAAAATTTACTGGCACTATCCGCACATCACCTGCAAAGATAGTGATTAGTTGGTTATCGGCGTAAATAAAGTTGCCACAGTAATCCGTTATGCTGCCGGAGGTGGTTTTCATGGTGGTAACGGTTTTGCGGATGTTCATTTTCAATAAAACGGTTTAAAGATAACCTGCAAAAAAATATTGCGGCTCTATAAAAAGAAAGCCCGGCACGTCCGGGCTTTTTTGCTTTAATATTTATTGATAATACTTTTACCTAAAAAAATCAAGGGGGATTTCAGCAGTATCAACTTTTAGAAGTTTTGTTGTTCCACGCCTCTTTCTAACGCTTTTCTTTCGCCATATTTCAACCTCTATTTCTTTGATACCGATTTCATTAATTAGTATTTTACCTGTTTTAAATAATGTAAATGGATATTCTTTTGGAATGACAGAGTATACAGTATATTCATACCCTTTCTTAAACACAACCTTCTTTTCAGTGGAAAATCCCAAAGCTTCTACTTGCAGTAGTAGTTCCTTATTACACAATTTCCTTATCTGATTCTCGGTTAACACTATTATACCTTCTGTGTCACTTACACTTACATTTTCAAAATCTTTGTCAGGATTAATTACCTCTTTAAAATAAACATAAGCAGATATAATTGGCGTATTGTCTTTGTAAAGTATCTTAAGAGTTATCAAAGAATCTTTTCTTGCAATTACATCAATAACAGAAGTTCTCTCTCTAATATGCTCACTTTGTATGTAGTATTTATCCCTGCCTTTAAATTCACAGTAACCTATTGCAATTGAAAATGAACCAAAAGCATCCTTATTGCTAAGTCTGAATTGAATACTATCATTATTGATATAAACGAACTCCTTGCTTTCCTCGTTAACATATAGCCCATCACTAACTATTTGAGCTTCTGTTATTTTTTGAGCCAATAATACTATACTGAATAATAAAATAATTCTCATGATATTGCTCGATTTTTAGTGGTAAAAAGTCCAAAAACCTGCACCCGGTACTTTATATAAGTTCGTAGAGGAATAAGGAGCTATCCTTACAGGGCTTGTTTCTTTAAAATATACTCTGTAACGACCAGATGACCATATTTTTACTTTACTAACCATAACCGCATGTTCTCCACCACTTGCGGTTTTAAATCCCATAAGAACCCTCTTGTCATTTGTAAAGGATTCTGCTAATACATTAATGTTTGATTGAGGTATTATCCTGTCTGATTGAAAAATTCCAGTATTATCAATTAACCCTTCAACTTTTGTTGCATGTACTCCTAACTTCCCATCATTCTGTTCGAGCCAGTAATTAAAATCATACTCACTCATACCATAAGAAGAGCTAAATTCTTCAAGGCATCTTAATGCACATTCTCCATTCTGAGTTCCGAAATTATTATTAATGGGTGATTTATAAACATAAGAACCATCCAAGAAATTTCTTCCATCTCTTACTGCATCAATACCGCCTGCAACTCCACCAATCAATCCTCCGGACAAAGCGCCCCATCCACCTGCTTCCAGTCCATATCCTATTGCCTGATCAAAAGATTTACCTTGAATTAAGGCATTTCCTGTGCCAGTTATAAAACCACTTGAAAAGCTAGCGCCGGCACCTGCTAATGTTCCGTTAGCAAAACTACTTGTATAACCGACAGATAAAATTGTAGATATGCCTTGTGATGAATCAACAAAACCTGCCCAAAATGAGGCTCCTGATAATGCAGTTTGAATACCAACACCGACTCCGGCGCTTAATGCTCCAGCCAAGGCTCCTACTCCAAAATGTTTGAGCCCATCCCATGTAAATTCCCCTCCATTCATCATCCAGTTCATGGTTCCACCTATGAAAGCTCCAACAACCAAATTCACCCACTCCCCATCCGGATCTATATAAACCAACGGATTATTATAACAATAGCTATACCTGTTAAAACTTTGAGAGAAATCGGGCGCTTGTATGAAGTTGTCGGGGGAGAGCATGCGGGAGACTAATGGGTCATACATGCGGCCATTCATGTTTATCAGGCCAAAAGCATACAGATGCTCATGTCCGGTAAAACCGCGGTCGAAGAGCGGTTCAGGCGGTGTGCCGGTGAATGAACGCCATATGGCGGGGTTGCGTCTGTCGCCCCAGGCACCGAAACTCAATTCTTGTAGCAGGCTACGTTCCCGGCGGCTGTTGTATTCAATATTTATGGCTGTTCTCGGTTGACCCACTATCCAGGCTGATTTTAAATTTCAGTTGCTAAAGTAGTAATAATTTTCTTTTTAACGTTGGCATCTTCATTTTCAACATGCCGGATAAGAGTTGCTAAACCGATTATCAGACATGTAAAACATAATTGCCGAATAGTAAGAAACTATCTCAAAGGTCAAATTAGAGACAAAATCAATGCATTGATGGCCGCAGCCGGATTCAATTTCCGTTGTTATCCTCCACTGCATTTTGTGTCCATTTATTAACATGGTACTTCAAAAAAAAATTGAAGGTGTTTTGCGACCATGAATAATAAATCGGCGTCAAACAGAAAAGGATTATAAAAAATTGTCGTTTCATCGTTCAGGTATAATTATTGGTGTATAACAAATAATGCCTCTTTTTTTGAAATGAATTTCAGGTTCATGATAAATGCGTTTTTGTTCACCATTACCAAACATAGGGCTGTTAATTATAGATAATGGATCATATTTTTTATTCTCGGTATTTTGGCTTGAATTCATCCACGTTTGAATGATATCTATTAAATTATTAAAATAAAATGTCATTTCATGAATGTCTAATGGTTTGCGGCCTTCGTCCGGAATTATTTTCCTGTGGGGGCTGTAATGAAAATTTAGTTTTTTCATTTCTAGATTCAATTTTTGTGTGTAAAATATTGGCGTCAAATATAATAAAACATTTCAAAACCAGAATTTTTTAAGGAGAAATTGATTTAAAAAAATTAGGGGGGCAGAGTGTTTACGTAGTGTTATTTAGCGCTAAATATTTAATATTATTCGATATCATTGTACATTTCTGAAAATGATATCGAGACTATGATTCCATTTATGAATACCCGATCACCAAAAAAAATGGGTACTTTTGATTTTGTCTGTTTTTTGCTACACTATGCACAATAGAGCGCATTAGAAAATTAAAAAAAATTCTTACTCTAGCCTATTGTGCCTATTGTGGTTAATTTTGCGATTTTATAGCATGAACAAGGTTTTGAACCAAATTCCTAACAATGAAAAAATTAATTCTCTTTCTGCTAATCATCATCGGATTACCGGTTACCAGCCAGAACACAGGCAATGACTTAATTCATTACGTCAACCCGTTCATCGGAACCCAGCGGATGGGGCATACCTTCCCCGGCGCTACGGTGCCTTTTGGGATGGTGCAGTTAAGCCCGGACACCGACACGGTCAGTTACGAGTTGAATGGCAGCTACAATCCGCGTGTGTATGAGTATTGCGCCGGTTATCAGTACGACGACCCGACTATCGTCGGTTTCAGTCACACCCATTTCAGCGGAACAGGCCATTCCGATCTCGGGGATTTCCTGATCATGCCAACCACCGGAAAACTGCAGCTTAATCCCGGTACTGCCAACAACCCGGAATCGGGCTACCGTTCGAGGTTCTCGCACGAAAACGAATTTGCCGAACCAAACTATTACAGCGTTCTGCTCGAAGATTATAGCATCACTGCCGAACTGACCACCAGTGCTCGGGTTGGGTTTCACCGCTATACTTTTCCCGAAAATGCCGAAGTCAACATAATCCTCGACCTGATGCACGGCATTTACAATTATGATGGCAAAAATGTCTGGACGTTTGTTCGGGTTGAAAATGATACGTTAGTAACCGGATACCGTCAGACCAACGGCTGGGCGCGTACGCGGACAGTCTATTTTGCCATGACTTTCGACCGCCCGATTACCAAATATGGCCATAAAAAGTATGACAAGACCGTTTATCGCGGGTTTTACCGTAAATTCAACGAAGGTGAAAATTTTCCGGAAATGGCCGGACACGACATCAGGGCTTATTTCAATTTTGACTTGGACGAAACACGTGAGCTGAAAATCAAATTTGCACTTTCCAACGTGAGCGCTGCCGGAGCTTCGAAAAACCTGGCCGCCGAAGTCCCTCACTGGGATTTCGATAAAACAAAACGTGAAGGGCAGCAGCTATGGAACAATGAGCTTTCGAAAATCCGAGTGGAAATGTTGGACAATGACGACTCAACTGTTTTTTACACAGCGCTTTACCATAGTTTTCTGTCGCCAGTTATTTATGAAGATGTTGATGGTCAGTACCGCGGATTAGATCAAAATATTCATCAATCGGATGGTTTTACCAATTATACTATCTTTTCGCTGTGGGACACCTACCGGGCGCTGCATCCGTTGTTCAACCTTGTCCAACCCTGTCGCAACCGCGATATGGTGAAATCCATGCTGGCGCATTACGATCAGAGTGTGCATAAGATGTTGCCGGTGTGGTCGCATTATGCTAACGAAAACTGGTGCATGATTGGTTATCACAGCGTTTCGGTGATTGCTGATGCCATTGCCAAAGGTATCTATAACGAAAATCTTCCCAAAGCGCTTGAGGCCTGCAAATCTACTGCCTCTTACCCTCTTTACGATGGCCTGAATTATTACTTAAAGTTAGGTTATGTGCCGGAGGACAAAAGCAGCAATTCGGTGAGCAAAACTCTTGAGTATGCCTATGATGACTGGGCAATAGCACAGATTGCGCTCAGGGTTGGCGATTTGAGCGCTTACGACAATTTCATGCAACGCTCGGAGAGCTACCGGCATGTGTTTGATCCGGTGAGTGGTTTTATGCGTCCGAAGCTTTCTGATGGGAATTTTCGGGAGGCTTTCGATCCACTTGACACGCACGGGCAGGGCTTCATCGAAGGGAATGCCTGGAATTACGGACTTTACATCCCGCATGACCCTGAAAAATTAGTGAAACTAAATGGTGGCAAGGCAGCTTTTGCCGCCAAACTCGACTCACTGTTTGTCCTTGAGCTTGATGATGCCCATATCGAAGCCAACGAAGACATCACCCGCGACGGCATCATCGGATTGTATGTGCATGGCAACGAGCCGGGTCATCATATCCCTTACCTTTATAATTGGACTGGCCAGCCCTGGAAAACACAGGAGCGGGTACGAATGATTATGAATACGATGTATGCCAACGCCCCCGATGGTCTCTGCGGCAATGACGACTGCGGGCAGATGTCGGCGTGGTATATCTTCAGTGCGTTGGGATTTTATCCGGTTTGCCCGGGATCGGAGGAGTATGCATTAGGGAGTCCGAAGGTGGTTTCGGCTGAGGTTGATTTAGGTAATGGAAAAATTCTCTCCATAAAAATTGAAAACCAACATCGTGAAAATGTATTTGTTAGGGAGGTTTGGCTAAATGAAAGAAGGATTGAAGGTTACACACTAAATCACCATGATCTGGCCAAAGGGGGAACGCTCAAATTTGTTATGAGCAATAGATAAAAAGCAGGCTGGCGGCAACGCTGAAAGGGTATTTTTAGCTTCACGGAAGAAGAATTGAAAGTCGTGTTTTACCTCAACAGTGTTTTAATGAAAGTTGTCATGCTGAGTTTTGTGATGAGTGATTAGCCTTTGAAGTTTCAAATAGTTTTTCTGATTTGATGTCATTGTTTTGTAAAATGATTTTTTAAAACTTTCAAAAAAAATTCTCCAAACGCTTGGTTTTTCGCAGTCGGCCGGCCTGAAAGCAGGATTAGTTTTCTAATTTAGTATCTCTCTAAATTTCGTTTTAGTTAAGGAGCTATACTTTTAATATTCAGTAAATTAAAACTAGCGTAATTTTATTTTATAAACATTATTGCATTTTTTATTGAGGTAAACCAAAATTTGTTTTTACTTTTACTTAAAAAAATTAGGAATATTTATCTCAATTAAAATTATTAAAACTTTATCAACATGAAGAAAATAATACCGATCACAACGCTCTTATTATTAGTATGTATGGCTCTTTTTGCGCAAACGGTAAATATTAAAGCCGTAAGTACTTCAACCCGATTTGCCGGTTCAGCCTCTTTTGAACCTGGTCCGTTGATGAATGTGCCCCGTATGGGTCATGTTGCAATTACTTTACCTGATGGCCGTACAGGATTTTTTGGAGGTCATACAACAAATTTTGTTGCTTTAAATACTTCCGAAATATGGACGCCCGGAAATACAACTCCTGTAACACTTACCATGAATTACTATCATAGCTGGCCAGCCTTTGTATTATTGAATGATGGCAGATATTTGCTTGCCGGTGGCTGTTCCAATATTGGTATTCCTAAATATGCCACCAGCGAGATTTTTAATCCTTCCAACACCTCTTTTACCGCTGTTGGTAATATGGTGCGATTCCGCTCTTCCATGAATTCGGGCGGTACGGCAATGTCCGACGGCAAAGTGTTGATTGCAGGCGCCTGGTGGACGCATAATAATGCACATACCTATGGAGAATTGTTTAACCCCAATACAAACAAATTTTCGGCTGTTGGACCTTTTGAAGCTGCACGGTCTCATGTAGTTGTAATGCCAACCGGTGATGGGAAGGCCGTAGTTGTAGGCGGTCGCACAGCTACTGGTAATTCAACGCAACAAATTATGGAATTATATGACCCGGGAACAGGTAGTATTTCTACCATTCAAACAGAATTATTTAGTGATGATCCGGATTGGGTCGTTTCATCAGATTTACGCCCGACAGGTGTTCAAAAAATGGAAGACGGCAGATACATTTGGCTTGCCTATAAAATCATTGATGCAGTATTCCATTACCGTTTATTGGTTTTTGATCCAGCAACAAAAACTATTTCTCATTTTGAAACTATACCACCTTTGCCCACAAGTGAAGCTTCTACTAGATTTTACAGGCATCCTGTCGTTGACACCGAACGCAACAGAATCCATTTAATGGCTACAAGCTCAGGAGCATCTTACCCTATAATTACTATTTTTAGTGTAGATTTATCAACGGGCATACTTATACAGCTTGAAAACTCTTTTAATCCAGGATATTACATTGATGGCGCAGATATTAATCTTTTGCAGGATGGACGATTAATGATTAGTGGAGGTAGTTCGGCAAATACCAATTTTACACCTGTACGTAATACTTTGTTGATAGATCTTGAGTTCACTTCAATACCATCACAAGTAGCGCTTATACCACAAGGCTGGAGCGGGCTTTCAAGCTATATAATCCCCAACCAGCCAGCTATAGAAGATGTTTTTGCACCAATTTCCAATGAGCTGATCATCGCCCAAACCATGAATGAAATGTTCTATCCCGGACAGAACATCAATACTATTGGCAACTGGGTAAGCCATTCGGCGTACAAAATAAAAACAAATTCGGCATGCAGCCTATCTATTGTTGGTGCATTTGAAACCGACATGAGCGTTTCGCTCAACGCTGGTTGGAACCTGCTGCCTGTTGTTACTCCGAATGACGTTGACGCTGCAAATTTATTAACGTTTGTCAATGGTTTTGTTATAGCCAAAGATGTTGCCGGAACCGGTGTCTTCTGGCCACAGTACAATATCAATACCATCGGAAACTTGCTTCCCGGAAAAGCGTATTATGTAATGATGACAGCTCCCGGAGTGGTGGATTATACAAAGGATTAAGAGTAGCGGAAACCTGACAGGTTTGAATCCCAACTTCAACCAAACTCTCCTACAAACTGACGTTCTATTCACCGAAAATGACCTTTCGGCAATTACCGGATTTGAAACAATTACAGGGATCAGCGACGACACTTTTACGATAAGAATTAGCATTTATCCCAATCCGACTTCCGGAGTGATCAATATTATCGGACTGGATGCTAATGCAAAAATCAACATACTTGATGCAAAAGGCCAAATGCTTCTGACGGATTCCGGCATTCCGTCAGACCTGATAACCATTGATCTTAGCAGCCACCAGCCGGGGGTTTATTTTATCAGGATCGAAATTAACGAACAACACATTTACAGGAAATTAGTCCTGATATAAGCGAAGATTACAAGTTATGTTTTACCCCCGGTCGGCTGTAAGACAGAATCGGGAGTTTTATTAATGTTCTCTTTTAATTTCATTTTTGTCAAGGAACCATAATAGTTATTCGTTATCAACCCATTTAAGTGTTGATAAACAAGCCTTAAACATGTTTTTTCTAAACTTAACTTCTTGAGTAGTATCTCGAAAGTTATTATTTCCAGTATTTTGCAGCAACTGGCATCTGGCGGTCTGTTCTGAAAGCTTTTGGCGAGACGCGAAGTATTGGCGGGGTTTGGTGGCGTTTGTATTCGCTAATGCTTACGAGCCTCAACGTTTTTGTGATCAGTTCTTTGTTAAACCCCATTTCGATCAATTCCTGATAACTTTTATGTTTTTCAATATGGTTATAAAGAATTTTGTCCAAAACATCATAATCCGGGAGTGAATCGGAGTCTTTTTGATTGGGGCGCAGTTCGGCAGATGGAGGCTTTTTGATAATATTTTCAGGAATAACCTCTTTGTAGTAATTTATATATCGGGCAAGTTCAAAAACTTCGGTTTTATATATATCGCCGATTACTGATAATCCTCCATTCATATCGCCGTAAAGTGTTCCATACCCGACTGCTGCCTCACTTTTATTAGAATTGTTGAGGAGAAGATAACCACTGTTATTTGCCATTGACATCAAATAGACACCTCTGATTCGTGCTTGAAGATTTTCGTCGGTAGCGCCTGTAGGTAGGTAACCAAATACTGGCTCAAGCGTTTGTCTGAATAAGTTATAAGCTTCGCTTATATTAATGATTTTGTACGGCGATTTGGTGTTTTTAAGCAGGTGGATTGCATCTGTTAAGGAGTGATCGGATGAGTAAGGCGAAGGCATTAAAACCGACATTACATTTTCTCTACCTAAAGCCTTGATAGCTAATAAAAGAACAACCGCAGAATCAAGCCCGCCAGAGAGACCAAGGATGGCTTTTGTAAATCCTTGTTTACCATAAAAATCCTTGATTCCCATTATGAGCGAATCGTGGATTAAACCTATTTTCAGATATTCGGGAGGATAATTGTCAATTTGCTTAGGGGAGGTGGTAGTAGTGGTAACTTTAGTATCAATAATAGTAAAATCCTCTTCAAAAAATTTTAATTCATATAACCTTTTACCTGTTTTGTCTAAAGCCAATGAGCCGCCATCGAACAATAATCCACCTTGTCCTCCTACATGATTCACATAAATAAGCGGGAGTTTATATTTTAAAACATAGTTTGTTAAAATTTCCGTTCGTTCCTTCCAAAGGTCATAATGAAACGGGGTAGCTGCAATATTAATAATTATGGTGGGGCTTTCTTCGGCAAGTATATCTAACGGGCCTGAGGCGTAATTGTCAATGTTCCACAAATCTTCGCCAATGGTAAGTGCAATCTTTTCTCCTTTAAATGATATTGTTCCCCATTTTTTATTCGGCTCAAAATAGCGATGTTCGTCCTTGTTATTATTGGAGGCTAAAAGAGTTTTGTGTCGAACTTCTTTTATTGAGCCATTTTGGAGAAGAAGGGCAGAGTTATAGAGCCTTTTTCCAAATTCATCATCATTTACATAAGGCGCGCCTATTATTGCCGCTATCTCTGTGCACTCAACAGCAATATCGGCTATCGCTTGTTGACATTTACCAACAAAAGAATCGTAATGAAGTAAATCATAAGGTGGAAAACCACAAATAGCCATCTCGGCAAAAACTATTAAATCAACCTTTTGCTTCTTGGCAGATTGAATGGAATGTTTTATTTTAGAGATATTTTTTTCAAAATCACCTACATAGTAATTTAGCTGTGTTAGTGCGATTTTCATAAATAACTTAAAATATCATCCCGAAAGTAATTTCAAAATAATTTAAGGTGGCTTTAGGTTTTATATCGGTAACAGGATTTCTGTCTTTTAAAACATTGGTAAATCCGTTTGAGTAGTTTAAACCAACAAAGAAGCAGGTGGATTGATCAACATAATATTCGGCTCCGGCGCCCAATATCAGGCCTCCTCTTATTGAGTTGATCTCCTTTTTTATGTTCTCTTCCGTGAAATATTTTTTTGCTGTTGTAGTAAATTCATCTTTAGCATCAGCCTTTATTTTGATACCTAAGGTAGGCCCAAACTGCCCGAAATATCTAAAATTGTCAAACCTATTTGTACACATTTTTAGCATTATCGGGATATCCACATAGCTGATACTATACTTTCTATGCAGGCTGCCAGTAACTTTTTCTGAAGCTCCTTCCACCATGCGGCTATCTTGATATTTTAATTTCCCATGTAAATTGTTTACGGCAAATCCTGTGGACAGGAAATAGTTGTCGGCAAGGGTAAAGTCGCCAATCAATCCCCAGTTGTAGCCTATACCCCCCCCGTCTTTTTCATAACCATTCGAACTGGTTGAGAGCCAACCAACATTTGGAGAAATCTTAAGGCCAAATTTAAAAGGCTTCATCTGCGCAAAAACAGCGCTTGATGAGATTAGTAAAACTAATAACGTTGTTAAGTAAATTCTTTTCATGATTAAATATTTTTTCAGCAAAAATAGATAACTTTCTTATAAATGCTTTTGGTGTTATATTGAAAACGACAAATTTGTCGTTTATAGTGAATTAAACTGGTCAAAATCTAAGCCATGAAAAAAATACTTTTTGTTTTATTGTTGACATTGTCGGCAAGTTTGGCTTTTGGTCAATTTACTCTTGGCCCAAAAATCGGTTATACAACCTCTAAACTTTCAACCGAATTGGAAGATATTCATTCCAGTATTAAAGAAGATTTTGATTTTGGTCTTTTCATGCGTATAGGTAGAAAGGTTCATCTGCAACCTGAGATTATCTGGACAAGTAAAGGCGCCCACCTCGAACGTACTGAGAATTCCAATTTAAAAGCCATCAATCAGGAAATTAATTTGAAAACTATTGACATACCATTGCATCTTGGTTTTCGCCTTGTAAACTTTGGTGTTGGTAATATTAGATTTTTGTTTGGCCCGAATGCCTCGATTGTAGTTGATAAAACGGTTTCGATACAAGAAAAAGAAGAGTATATCAATCCCATAAAAACCGCTGATATTAAGGATCTGATTTGGGCAGTTAACGTTGGCGGCGGGATAGATTTATTTATGTTTACAATAGATGTAAAAGCTCAGTTCGGGATCAATGATATTGTAGAACAGGCAGATAATATTGACTTTCATGCAAAAACCAATCTTTTTATTGTCTCCTTGGGCTGGAAGATTTTTTAACAACAATTAGCAATGTGCAATTAGCAATTAGCAATTAGTAAATCGCTTTTGTTTTAGATGCTTGTAATTTTACTTTTTTGATAATGCGAAATCCTAATAAACTATTATTGTTTTCTGTTTTTATACTTGTAGTAATAATCATATCGGCTTGTACCGGCAGAAAAACACGTGATTTGCATGTCAACTTGAAAGGTGTTGAAATAGAGCCGATAAAAATTAAAAGGTACGAAAAAGCGTTATTTAACATTCCCCCAGAAGTTCTCAAACCGGAATTAAAAAAGATTTCAACCGTTTATCCCGTATTTCTTGATTATGACCTTGATGATACGCTTATTATAATACAGTTACATAGGTTTATTACCGAACCAGTGAATAGGGAGCTTTATCAGTTTACTACGGATAGATACCCCGAGCTTAATTTTTTAGAAAACGATTTTCAATTGGCGTTCAGATATTTTAAATATTATTACCCTGATAAACCACTTCCCAATATTACAACCTATGTTTCCGGATTATTATATGAGCTTCCTATTCAATTCTTTGGTAATGAGATGGTCATTGCACTTGATATGTACCTTGGAGATGATGTAGAGCATTACCGGCGTTTTCGATTCCCACTCTATAAAATTGAACGTATGAATTCAGATTATATCGTAAGAGACGGGATTTATGATTTTTATTATCTTCATTTTCTTAAAAAGCCCGGAAGTAATATGCTTGAAAAGATGATAAGTAATGGTAAACATCTCTACTTCGTTGATGCTATGCTTCCTGATGTGCCTGATTACATTAAGATTGGTTATCCGCCCGAAAAACTTGAATGGTGTATAGCTAACGAAAGTAACATTTGGGCATTTATAATTCAAAATGAATTGCTTTATAGTGGTGAAGCCGGTACATTACGTAAGTTTTTTGCTGACGGGCCATTTACTAATCAATTCGGACAACAATCTCCTGCAAGGGTGGGCGAATGGATAGGCTGGCTAATTGTAAGAAGTTATATGAATAAAAACAGGGAGATATCGCTCAATGAATTGTTGGATAATGATGATTTCCAGATGATTTTTAATAATTCCGGATACCGGCCGGCGAAGTAGAATTTCAAAACTAAATTAATTAACAGAAAGTTCTTTTGCGTAAAGCAAATGGCTTTATTGGGCTAATCCCGATTTAGTGTTTGTTTAGCACAATTCTTATCATGTTGACTTTAAAAACTTAATCTGGTTTATTGATGAATTGATTTATTTTTGGCAAAATATTCAGAAATACTTTTGCAAATATCCATCCGAGAAAAGCGCCTAATAAACTACCAGCTAAAACGTCACCAGGATAATGCACTCCGAGATAGATACGAGAATAACAAATCGTTGAAACCCATAGTATCAATGCGGCAGGAAAAAATTTCCAATAACTTTTTAAAAATGGTATGATAAAAAATACAAGAGCAAAAAAATTTGTAGCATGCGAGGAGGGGAAACTATATTTTCCACCACATTTTCCGTAAACGGTATGCACCTGCATTTGAAGTATAGGATCATGACAGGGACGAAATCGTTGCACAAGATTTTTTATTAGAACACTTGACTGATCGCTGCAAGTAATAAGGATAGCTACTGCCAACAAAATCCATAAGGTATTGATTTTGTATTTTTTAATAAATAAAAAAAGAAAAAAAAGATAAAGCGGAATCCAGATTAATTTATCGCTAACCCAAAACATGATCAGATCAAAAAAACCATTATTCAGTCCGTTCAGGATAAGAAATAAGTTGCGGTCAACATTAATCAGCCAATCAATCATAAGTAGTTATGATTTATGTTTATTAAGAATTTAACTCCTTCCAAATCATGTCTTTTAGTTTCATTAATCCTTTTTGTGTGATTGAGGATATGAAGACGTAAGGCATTGGAGGTAGGTTTTTTTTAATTTCATCTATCAATTCCTCATCTAACAGGTCAGATTTTGAGATGGCGAGGATATGCGACTTATCTAACAGCTCAGGGTTGTATTGCTTTAGTTCGTTCAGCAATATTTTATACTCCTCTTTTATGTTTTTTGAGTCGGCTGGTATGACAAAAAGCAGGATTGAGTTTCGTTCAATATGTCGTAAAAACCTTAAACCAAGCCCTTTTCCTTCGTGAGCACCTTGTATTATCCCAGGAATATCGGCCATTATAAACGACTGGTGATCGCGGTAACCAACCATTCCAAGATTTGGCTTAAGGGTTGTGAACGGATAATCCGCAATTTCTGGTTTGGCTGCTGAAATAGCGGCAAGCAATGTAGATTTTCCTGCATTGGGAAATCCTACTAAGCCAACATCAGCTAAAAGTTTTAATTCGAGAATTTTCCATTCTTCTTTTCCAGCCTCGCCCGGTTGGGCATATCGCGGAGCCTGGTTGGTTGCCGATTTAAAATGATCGTTTCCTAATCCGCCTCTACCCCCGTAAAGTAGCACTTTTTCTTCATCCTGCTGAGTGATTTCGAATTCAATCTCACCGGTATCGGCATTGCGGGCCACGGTGCCCAATGGCACTTCAAGGATTACGTCTTTTCCTGATGCGCCGCTTTTTAGTTGGGAGCCGCCATCTCCCCCACGTCCGGCTCTTACATGTTTAGTGTATTTAAGGTGTAGTAATGTCCATAATTGTTGATTACCCCTCAGGATGATGTGCCCGCCACGTCCTCCATCCCCACCGTCAGGGCCGCCACGCGGATTCAGACGCGATCGGTGAAAATGAGCTGAGCCCTTGCCACCATGACCGGAACGACAAAAAATCTTTACATAATCAACAAAGTTGGATGAACTCATTATTTATCAATAATTTTGTAAATATCCGGATAGTTACGACCGAAACCATCATAATCTAAGCCGTATCCCACAATAAAATCATTTGGAATCTCTATGCCTATATAGTCAATCTTGAAATCCTTTTGAAAAGCTTTGGGCTTGAAGAGGAGCGTTGCAAGATACACCTCTGCAGCCTCAAGTTTATATAGCTTATTAATGGCTTCGGCCATAGTTAATCCAGTATCAATGATATCTTCTACAATAACGATCGTCCGGCCATGTAGTATTTCATCAAGCCCGATAAGTTCACGGACGATATTGGTTGTTTTAGTTCCGGAATAACTCGAAAGCTTAACAAACGATACCTGACAATCTATTTTAATTCGTTTTAAAAGATCGGCAGCAAAAATGAAAGCGCCATTTAACACTACAAGAAAAAGTGGATTTTTACCATCAAGGTCAACGGAAATTCTATCGGCAAGTCTTTCAACAGCTTTTTGAATAGTTTCGGATGAGATAAAAAGTTCAAAACTTTTATCATTAACGTTTATTGTTGGTAAATTCTGGCTCATGTTTACTATTTTTAGGCAAAGATACTCTGATATATGTATGCCGGTTTTAAAAAAATGTAAAGATTATCTTTAATCTTATTATGATCAAGATCAAAAAATGAAAATACTACTGTTTTACGAAAACCTTTTCTTGACAATGGAGCGATAATAAACATTGCAGATTCCGGAATCCCATTTGATGATGTAGATGCTGAAGCGGTTGTAACTCCTTCTTTTTTTAGTAGAGCAATGGTAATGCGGACAAACACGAATTAAATCATTAGAAAGCCTATTAGGTTAAACCAATGTTTTTATTAAGTCAATTTGGGTTTTGCATCTGTTTGCTGCAACTCTTATTGTGTTGATTATAAATGTTTGATCATTGAAGGATTTTCAACTATTTGATCCGTGTTTTATAAAGTTGTTTATCTCTTTAAACCTCCTTGATTATTAATTTACATTAAATTTGTCCACTGACTTAATATTTAAATTATCATTTTAAATGAGGCCAAAAGTAAGTATCATTATGGGCAGCTCTTCCGACCTTCCTGTTATGGAAGCTGCGGCCAAACTCCTTAACGAGTTTAGAATTCCTTTTGAAATCAATGCTTTATCAGCACATCGCACTCCCGAAGAAGTTGAATCATTTGCTCGTTCGGCATACGATCGGGGGGTTAGAGTAATAATTGCCGGTGCGGGGATGGCAGCACACCTTCCGGGTGTAATAGCTGCAATGACGGCCATTCCAGTTATTGGAGTGCCGGTGAAATCATCACTTGAAGGGCTTGATGCTCTTTTGTCTATTGTTCAGATGCCAACGGGGATTCCTGTAGCAACAGTTGCAATTAACGGCGCAGGAAACGCAGCAATTCTTGCAGCACAAATTCTATCAATATCCGATAAAGAGTTATATAATAGATTGGTTGAATACAAAGAAAAGCTGAAAGATAAAGTGATCAAAGCCAATGACGATCTATCTAATATTAAATACGAGTTTAAAGTATAAACCTGTTTTTAATCAGATTATCAATGATTTATAAGGAAGAAATCGCATTTAAAATGGCCGAACTGCTTTTAAAAATTAAGGCAGTAAAGATTAATGTAGATAATCCGTTTACCTGGGCTTCCGGACTCAGATCGCCAATATATTGCGATAATAGGATTACCCTTTCTTATCATACAATCCGAACTTTTATAAGGCAACAATTCAGCGCAATAATAAAAGAGGAGTTTGGTAATATTAATCTCATTGCCGGCGTGGCAACCGCCGGGATACCTCATGGAGTATTGGTGGCGGAAAATTTAGGACTACCTTTTGCTTACGTCAGAAGCAGTAAAAAAGATCATGGGCTGGGCAATGAAATTGAAGGGATAATAGAAACAGGGCAAAGCGTGATTATGATCGAAGACCTTATCTCGACCGGCGGTAGCAGCCTTAATGCAGTAAATGTAGTTAAAGAAAAAGGAGGGATGGTAAAAGGATTGTTAGCAATTTTTTCTTATGGTTTTCAAAGCGCTGAAGAGAAATTTGTAGCAGCCGATTGTAAAATGTTCACTTTAACGGATTATCCGTCACTTTTAGAGTTTGCTCTGGAAAATGATTATATTCGCAAAACCGACCTTCCGATACTTAAAAAATGGAGGGAAGATCCTGAAAATTGGTATTTGGAAATAAAAAACTAAATTAAAAGTGAATTTTATAGCTGACAATATAAGTCTTGATGTTTCAAAAGAGAGTATTGATAATTTTTTTAAGGACATAAATGCTCTTAAACTTATTATGCCCGCCGGAGTAGAGCAATGGCAAGCTGAAGGGGATAAATGCTCGTTTTTTATAAAAAATCTTGGAAATTTAAAAATGAAAAGGAGTTTTGATATTCCTGTTTCAGAATATGCATACAGATCAACAGCAGACTCGAAAGTGGACTTTACTCTTTTATTTCATTTTAACGAAAATGGACAAAACAAATCAACGGGCTATTTTGAGTTGCAAGCTCAGGTCAATCCATTTATGAAAATGATGTTGGAGCGCCCTGTAACAAATTTTGTAAATCTACTTACCCAGAATCTGCACAACCACTTTAAAAATAAATGTTTTTCATTTTGAGATATGAATTAATAATACAATCATAACATATTAATAGTGAATATATTAAGGTTTCTTCTTTACCCATTCGGCTTGATTTACGGCATCTTGTTGATGCTTCGCAACAAGATGTACGATTGGGGTATTTTTAAAGCAACCAGTTTTGACATACCCATAATTTCGGTTGGCAACCTTTCGGTTGGTGGAACAGGTAAAACACCGCATGTTGAGTACCTGATACGTTTGTTAAGTGATGAGTATAAAATAGCAGTGCTTAGTCGGGGTTATAAACGCAAAACTAAAGGCTTTAAAATTGCCGATGACAATTCAACCGTAGCTGATATCGGAGATGAAGCGCTTCAGATCAACAAAAAGTTTAAAAATATCCTGGTAGCAGTAGATGAAAATAGGGTGAATGGTATTCGTAAAATCAAAAAACAGTATCCTAACATTGAGGTTATCATCCTCGACGATGCTTATCAGCATAGGTCTGTTAAGCCTGGTTTGTCTATTCTTTTAACCGATTTTCATAAACTCTATACTTCAGATTACATTTTGCCGGTTGGGAAATTACGCGAGTTCAGAGCAGGAGCTTCACGCGCTGACATTATAATAGTTACTAAAACAATGAGGCCTCTTTCTCCAATTTTGGCCAGAGATTTAAACGATACTATAAAACCATTATCACATCAACAATTATTCTACTCTTATATCAATTACTTACCGCTTCGGCCAACAACCTTAACTGATAAAAATCAGTTAGCACATAAAATCAGTTCGGTGTTGATCTTTGCCGGAATTGAGAATATTTATCCATTGCTCGATCACGTTTCAAGAATGGTAAATTACATGGAGTATTTGAAGTTCAGCGATCATCACTTATATTCGGAAAGAGACCTGAATCTGATAAGAGAAAAATTTGATAACCTGCTGGGAAAAGATAAAATAATTATAACTACCGAAAAAGATATAGTTAGGTTGATCTGCCCTCAGGTACCGGCTCAACTTGCTGATGTGCCCCTATTTTATTTACCTATTGAAATAAAAATACATAACGAATACAGCAAAGAATTCAATAATAAAATTAAAGATTATGTACGAAAAAATAGAAAAGACACGACTATTCATTGAGAATATGATTGGCATAAAGCCAGAAATCGGTATTGTATTAGGAACTGGTCTTGGAAATTTCACAAACAAGATGGAAATTATAAAATCTATTCCTTACAATACAATTCCAAATTTTCCTCTTTCCACAGTACAGGGACATCGGGGACAATTGATTTTAGGTAAAATTGGAGGCAAAATCTGTATTGCCCTTCAAGGTAGATTTCATTATTATGAGGGTTATTCCATGCAAGAGGTAACTTTTCCGATACGTGTAATAGCAAGGCTTGGCATCAAATATCTGTTCCTTTCTAATGCCAGTGGTGGAACCAATCCCGACTACGAAGTTGGCGACATAATGATAATTGAAGACCACATCAATTTAACAGGTCAAAACCCATTGATAGGACCAAATGACGATCGTTTAGGTCCTCGTTTTCCCGACATGAGCGAGGTATATGATAAAAAGCTGATTGCTTTAGCTAAATCCATTGCAACAGATTATAAGATCACAGTGCAATGTGGGGTTTATGCTGCTGTAACTGGGCCTAATTATGAAACGCCTGCCGAATACCGGTATATCCGAAAAATTGGCGCCGATGCTGTTGGTATGTCCACAGTACCCGAAGCTATAGTAGCGCGCCATATGAATTTGCCCTGCTTTGCAATATCAGTCATTTCAGACCTTGGCGTTGAAGGTAAGATAGAAAAAATTACACATGAAGAGGTAATTGATGCCGCAAGTCTTGCCGAGCCACTTATGACCAAACTGATTAAAAAAATGATACAAGAATTATGATTTTGGTCAACATCATTTAAAAAGTTATTATGAGAAAGAGTTAAGTGTAACAAAATCGGCAATTTAGAATATTTCCTTAATTTTGGCGCCAATTTTTTAAAATTAATAATAAAAGAAAATAGTAAAAAAATTATGAAAAGAGACGTTCAGGTATTTGATATTATTAAGCGCGAACGCGAAAGACAGATGCATGGTATTGAGTTGATTGCATCAGAGAATTTTGTTAGCGATCAGGTTCTGGAGGCTATGGGTTCGGTAATGACTAATAAATATGCCGAAGGTTATCCAGGGAAACGTTATTATGGTGGTTGCGAAATGGTTGATCTGACTGAGCAGTTAGCTATTGATCGTGCCTGCGAACTTTTTAATGCAGAGTATGCTAATGTGCAGCCACATTCCGGTGCACAGGCCAACATGGCAGTATTTTTAGCTTGTCTGAAACCGGGAGATACTTTTATGGGGCTTGACCTTTCGCACGGTGGGCATCTGTCGCATGGCTCTCCAGTAAACTCCTCCGGTATTCTCTACAATCCAATAGCTTATGGTGTTTCAAAAGAGACCGGCATTATTGATTATGATCAAATGGAAAAAACCGCTAAAGAGCATAAACCTAAACTGATTGTTGCTGGCGCTTCGGCCTACTCACGCGACTGGGATTTTGCTCGTATGAGAGCCATTGCCGATGAAGTGGGCGCACTGCTAATGGCTGATATTGCTCATCCAGCCGGACTCATCGCTCGAGGAGTATTGAATGACCCATTACCACATTGCCATTTCATTACCACCACAACCCACAAAACGTTACGCGGACCACGCGGAGGTATGATACTTATGGGGAAAGATTTTGAAAACCCATGGGGGCTTACAACGAAAAAAGGAGAGGTAAAGATGATGTCAGACCTGATCAATTCAGCTGTATTTCCCGGAATACAAGGAGGGCCGCTTGAGCATGTTATTGCAGCAAAAGCTGTTGCTTATGGTGAAGCGCTATCCGATGAATATATGGAGTATATAGTACAAGTAAAGAAAAATGCCGCAGTAATGGCTAAAGCTTTTATCGAAAAAGGATATCATGTAATCTCCGGCGGAACAGATAACCATCTGCTGCTTATTGATTTACGCACTAAATTCCCTGATATTACAGGAAGAAAGGTGGAAAATACACTCGTACAAGCTGATATTACAGTAAATAAAAATATGGTTCCCTTTGATAGCCGCAGCCCATTCCAAACTTCAGGACTTCGCTTAGGTACGCCAGCAATAACTACACGCGGGCTGAAAGAGGAACACATGCAACCAATTGTTGACTATATTGATAAAGTTATCTCCAATATTGACAACGAATCATTAATTAGTGAAGTGAAAAAAGAGGTAAACAAAATGATGAATAAATTCCCATTATTTGCCTACTAATTTTTTGCTAACTATCTTTATTACAGAATAATAAAAAAATATATAAATACTTTTGAACTTCTTTTTCAAAAAGAGGTTTATTTCAAAAATTTATTAATCCAATAACTTAACAATTAATAATTTTTATTTATGAGAAAGATTTCATTGTTAATCCTTCTATTTATCGGGCTTACAGTTTATTCACAAGATGATGCGAGCCAGCAAGAAGCGCCAAGCCGTTGGAAAAGAAACGGTATCGCCAGTCTCCAGCTCAATCAGGCAAGTTTTAATAACTGGTCGGCTGGTGGTGAGAACTCATACGCATTTCTTGCATTAATGAAGTATTACGCTGATTATGCACACGAAAACTTTTCTGTTGACAACAACCTTAACTTAAAATATGGACTACAAAGTGTAGGTAAAAATGCTCTACGAAAAAATGAAGACCTTATTGAGTGGAACACTAAGATTAATCAGAAGTTTTCGAAAAAATGGAGCGCTAGCGGCCTTATTAATTTTACCTCACAATTTGCAAATGGTTACAATTATCCGGATGATTCAACGGTCATTTCCAAATTTTTAGCGCCAGCGTACCTGACTATCGCACCCGGTATTTTATATAAACCGGTTGACTATTTCAGTATTTTGTTTACACCTGCCTCTTTACGTGCAATCTTTGTTACCGACCAAGAACTGGCTGATCTGGGAGCCTTTGGCGTTGATCCGGCAGAATTTAACGAACAAGGTGCAAAAGTTACTGACGGGAAAAATAGTAAGATTAAACTTGGCGCCTTTGCTGAGTTTTATCTTAAAAAAAATGTAAAAACAGATCTTGATCTCGAATCAAAATTGAACTTTTTTTATAACTATTTACCCGATAATGCCTTACCAAGTGGAAAGATTCCATTGGATATAAACTGGCAAAACTTTGTTAATTACCGGATCAGCAAATGGTTTTCGACTACCTTTTTTATTCATCTGGCATATATGCCTACCGATATCCGTATTGAATCCATACCTCCACCAAGTGGAATTGGCGGCAATGAATTGAAAGTAACGCCGAATAACAAGGTTCAATTGAAACAGACATTTGGAATTGGAATAGCTTATAATTTTTAACTTTTCTTAATCGAACTATATATTCAAAACTATGAGTATAATAAAAGAATTTAAAGAGTTTGCCTTGCGTGGCAATGTAATTGACCTTGCTGTAGCTGTGGTTATTGGCGGGGCTTTTGGAAAAATTGTTTCATCTTTTGTTGCCGATGTGTTAATGCCTCCAATTGGCTTGCTTTTGGGTGGCGTTAATTTTACTGATTTGGTTATTACCCTAAAAAAAGCTCAAGGCGATGTGGCTGCTGTAACTTTACAATATGGAAATTTTATACAGGCAGTTGTGGACTTTCTAATCATCGCTCTTGCAATTTTCATGATGATAAAAGCAATAAATTTAGCGAAGAAAAAGGAAGAAGAAGCTCCAGCGCCTCCACCAGAACCAACAAAGGAAGAGACACTATTAACAGAAATCAGAGATCTGTTAAAAAAGTAATTTTAATTTTGGTAAACGAAAAAAGCCGCCTTGAAAATTATGGCGGCTTTTTATATCGAATCACGAGTTGTTCAATAACTTACACTATCTTCTTTATACTGAAATATTCGGAAATCATTATCCCATCAATAGTTATTTTATTACAATTTCATCAGCAAAAATCCAGGCATTATTACCGGCTCCTTTATGCCAATCGGGACAATACCCTCTGTTTTTTCCAATGATTTTTATATATCTTGTGGAAATAGGAGCAAATTTTAAAGTGAAATCGTGCGATTGTATGTTCCAGTCATCCTCAGATATTGGGTTTTTAACATTTCCAATAAATCTGAATTTTTTGCCATCATCCGAAATTGAATATTCCACAAACTCCGGCATAAAAATCCATGCATTTACATCTTGAAAAAAGCCGGTACTTAAAGTGCTGATCCTCATAGTTTTTCCTAAATCAACAACAGCTTCGAGATTTACACCTTCATAACCTTGCCAACGTCCGGTACGGAAATCGTTGCCACCGTGTTGATGATCAATTAGCGCTATGTTTCCCCCTGCGCTATACTGCGGAGCGAAAGGATATTTTATAGTAATAGTCCTCCCAGGCTCTATTTTGACAAATTTAGCCTCAATTATAAAGCTATCAATTTGATCATTTCTCTTTGCTTTCGCCTTAATTATAGTAGTGGATTCAATAGTGATTGGGTTAGTATATTGGATGAATGTGTTGTTTTCATCATTCATGATTTTATATTTAATTTCAGCCAGTGGGTCGGCGCAAGCAAGCTCAATGGTTTGAGTGTCAAAAAAGACGCTATTCCCTGATTTTATGAAAGGAACAGGGGTTATTAGCTTATCGGTTATATGTGTTATTGGTATTTGTTCTTCTGATGTCCCCCAACTTTTATTGGGCTTATTTCCCATTTCGAATATCAATAGACCCCCATTCATTATCTGCTGATGTGAAATATAACTGTTAGGCCAGATTTTACCGTTTAATGTTGCTTTTTGAATGTATTTGTTCTCTTTCGATAAGCCCTTTGCCAGTATTACAAAAGTGTTTCCGTTTTCTAATGAGATAGTAATCTTATCCATCATTGGCGTACCAATTGTGTAAAAAGGCGATCCTGGCGTTACCGGATAAAAGCCCATTGCACTAAATACATACCAAGCTGACATTTGGCCACAATCTTCGTTTCCGCACAACCCGTCGGGATGATGAGTATAAAGATTATCCATAATCTTCCGAAGAATTTCTTGTGTTTTCCAGGCTTTACCGGCATAGCTGTAAAGATATGCCATGTGATGACTTGGTTCGTTGCCGTGAGCATATTGCCCGATGAGGCCTGTAATGTCGGCTTGATGCCTGCCAGTGGTAACTGAACTTTCGGTAAACATCTGGTCAAGGCGTTGAACGAAATTCTCTTTCCCTCCCATTAATTCCATTAAACCTGAAATATCCTGCGGAACAAAAAAGCTGTACTGCCATGAGTTTGCCTCTGTATAATTGAAGTTAACCTCTGCAGGGTCGAAAGGGGTAAAACGGGTTTCGTTATTTTTGGCACGCATGAAGCCGGTTTCCGGGTCATAAATATTTTTATAGTACTGTGCCCGCATGATGAAGTCATCGTATGTTTCAGTATCGCCCATTTCTTTTGCCATAACTGCTATACACCAGTCATCATAGGCATACTCGAGAGTCTTTGACACCGATTCCGGTTCAGCATCAGAGGGGATATATCCTTTAGTTTTATAACTATCAAGACCGTAATGGCTTTGTGTCGCACTTTTAACACAGGCTTGTAGCGCTAAATTAACATCGAAATTCCTGATGTTTTTCATATAAGCATCAACAATGACAGGCACTGCGTGATATCCAATCATGCAGTTGGTTTCGTTTGCAGCAAGCTCCCAAACAGGTAGTAAACCACCTTGCTTGTGATGTAAAAGCATTGTGTTTATTAAGTCGCTGGTAAGTTGTTGATGTGTGATGGTCAATAGCGGATGTAGCGCTCTGAAGGTATCCCAAAGGGAAAATACTGTATAAATCTCTCTATCCTGACTAATATGTATCTTCATATCGTGCCCACGATATGCCCCATCCGTATCGGTAAAAATGTTAGGCGCTATCATGCTGTGGTATAGCGATGTGTAAAAAATTTTCTTTAGATTTTTATCATTGGATTCTGCCTTTATTTTACTAAGTTCCATTTCCCATTTTTGCGAAGCCATTGTTTTTGTTTGTTCAAAATCCCAACTTGGAATCTCTTGCATTCGATTCAGCTTTGCTCCTTCGGTATTTACTGCCGAAATGCCTACTTTTATTAAAACAATCTCTTCGTCTTCAGTTTGAAAATTTACCCATGCTTTAATGTTTTTCCCTTGGGCATATTGTAATCCTTCGTCTATTTTGTTATCTACCGAAATACCGTAACCGGCGAAAGGTTTCGAAAACTCAGCATTAAAAAAGACCCATTGGTTATCAGCCCAGCCCTTAGTGCGGCGTAAGCCCTCTATTTCAGTATCACTTACAAACCTTATCCATAAATCGAGGATTTGATCTGAAGTAACACCTTCGAAAAGATCAATTATAATGTTTGCATTTTCAGTTTTTGGGAAGGTGTATTTGTGGAAACCAGCCCTTTGGGTTGTGGTTAACTCTACGTTAATGTTATAATCATTAAGTAAGACCTGATAATAGCCTGGGCTGGCAGTTTCGGTTTTATGGCTGAATTTCGATTGATAACCAGATTCATTATTTTCATCTTTAGTGGGGTTCAATATTACTTTTCCCACTGTCGGCATAAACCTTATATCTCCATAATCACCAACACCTGTGCCGCTCAGATGTGTATGGCTGAAGCCCATTATAGTGCTATCAGAGTAATGGTATCCTGAACATCCGTCCCAATCATCTTTGCGCGTATCAGGGCTCAGTTGAACCATCCCAAAAGGTAGCGTAGCCCCGGGAAAAACATGCCCGTGAGCATCGGTCCCAATAAAAGGATCAACATAAGAGGTTATTGACAAATGATTCTCTGAACACGAATAGGCAAAAAGAGCAATTACGATTATCAATAAAAACCTTGGAGAGAAAACATGCCAATTTTTTAAATCTATTAGTTTGGTAAATAATGATGCTTGTTTATTGTTCGACGTAACAATTTGATCTCTACTGTTATTTAATGTTAACATCGTGTTTTTTGATACTTTAACTTGGTTTGAAAAATTAAACTTTTTCATTTTGAAGTAATTTTAATTAAAACTTTGAATATTTAACTAACGTATTCAGCCTATGTTCCTGATTTTCTTTGTGCAAAAAAAAGCTTACTCTCCGACCAATCAGATATAATTGTAACGTATTTCCTTTATTTATTATCAACTCGAAATTGAATAGGCACCTCGCTATCGGTATCGCTAATGAATAGAATGCCAAAATCCTGAAGTTTCTGTTTTAAGGTTTAAAAATTTTCAAGAATTCCATTATGGATTAGTGTCAGCTTGTTGGCTCGGGAGAGGTGCGGATGTGTATATATTTCGTTTGGCTCTCCATGAGTTGTCCATCGTGTGTGAATTATTATGCTAATAAAGACTTCAGTGTTTTTGTTGGCGATATAATTTTCTAAGTCGTTAGCTTTGCCTTTTGTTTTATAAACAATAATTTTCTTTTCGAGAATGGTTAATCCTGCACTATCATATCCCCTGTATTCTATCTGTTTAGGGCATTTAATAAGAAATGGGTGGGCTTGTTTTTTCAAACACATCCAACAATTCCACACATAACTTAAAATGTTAATTGGTTAATTTGGTGTATTTTATTTGAAGTTTAATACGTTTGTTCATCAAATTTTCATCGTTCGGCCAAGTGCCATGAAAAGCGACTCGCGTTGGGCTTAATGATGCGCCGGAAATACCCATAGTGAAAACGGTATTCTCCTTTTCGCCGAGCATAATTTTTTGAAGGCTTTGCGATAATCGGAAAAAGTATTCTCCTTTTTTCTTATCATACTGACCACCGAAATAACTTACCCCCTCAAATTGATCTTCAATAAAACCAAGGGTGCCATCATCTTTTACGAAATAGTAAACCAACTCGTGAGGAGGCTTGTAAATACTATTGGTATCAACATTATGAAAAACTAATTTAGCCTCGTTGATTACTATTTTTTGATCTTTGAACCAATCTTTTATATAAGGAAATGAAATTCGGGTCTCCACTCCCCCCAACGATTGTAGATACACTTTCTCTTTGCCTAAATCATGATTTCCGTTTAGTTGAGCTACAAAGTCAGGATCGCCCATGGAATAATCGTGGGTAAAGTTCATATAACGGGCACAAGCAGCATTTATCAAAAAAGAGTACATTTTAGCGTCGCCTTCATCATTTTTATAATAGAGGTTAAGGCATGAGTTAATGTCAAGAAGATCGAAAAAGGCAATAGCTCCATCGTTGGCTACCGGTTCAGGTTTTATATAGAGCCCTTTCATAAAATCCTGAAAATTTTCATTTGACTCTTTTACTGAAGCCGGTGCATTGAGTATGTTGTTTCCAAATTCGTCATTCAACCTTATACGCAACTGAGGCTTAACTTTTACGGAGTCAATCATTATGCTGTCGCGTGGGCTAAAATTAATATCCATGCTGGCAAGTTCGGTGGATTTTGTTGCTACAAGAGAGTTAGAATAGTAGGTTGAATCGTAATACAATGATTCGTCAAGTTCAAACACTTTGATTGTTTGTGTTGTAGCTGTATCGCCATAGTAATAAACCGGCTGAAAATTAGGTAAGGAATAAAACGAATACTGCATAACAAGGACTATGGAGTCGAGTTCCGGATTTTCCCCAAAATTCATATTAACCGTCGAAAGCCTTACTTGTGTAGCTATGCTTATTGTGTTTAATCCAAAAATAGGATCCAAATAACTTCCAAGCATACTGGTAGCAGTATTATCAGTTTTTACGCTATCGGCAAAAACAGAATGTACGAGTACGGTAGTTGTATCACTTGAAAAGAGTTCTAATATTTCGCTCCCCGGAATTAAACCTATTCCTACTTTATCGAAGTCGTTCTTACAATTTGTAAAAACAATTACTATAATGCTGAAAATGGAAACTAAAAGGAAAAAATGGTTGTTACGATTAGAAGATGTTGATCCTGAGTTGAATTTAAAATTCATCAATTTCTTTTGTGTTTAAGAAGTTTCTCGTAAAAATCATTGTAAACAGTAATATAATTATCATCGCCCAGAAATTCGAGTAACGGCTTTTCTGTGTTCCTGACTAACTCCTCTAACTCAGGATTTATTTTTTCACTTCCAAAAATTAAAGCATCAGAATATTTAATTGCTGCTTTTGAAATTTTGATATAATCAGGGTTTCTATAATTTTTAAGGTCAACCTCTTTAATTTTATCAAATTTTAGTTTTTTTACTAAAGTATGGTTAAGCATATCTTCGAAAAAATCGTCGTACAACGAATATATTACCGTTGAGGAGGAAAAAAGCGGGTTGTCTTTAAATACTCTTTTTATATAAAGTGGCACTAACGAGGAAAACCAACCATGACAGTGGATAATATCAGGTGGCCAGCCGAGTTTTCTTACTGTTTCAATAACACCTCGGGCATAAAATATCAGTCTTTCGTCATTATCTTCAAAAAACTGCCCGTTTTTATCATGAAATATTCCTTTGCGTTGAAAGTAATCTTCGTTATCAATGAAATAAACCTGCATTCTGGCTTGTTGTATTGATGCTACTTTTATTATTAGTGGGTGGTCGGCATCGTCAATAATCAGGTTCATTCCTGATAGTCTTATCACTTCGTGTAACTGATTGCGGCGCTCATTTACCTGGCCATACTTAGGCATAAAAGTTCTGATCTCCTTACCGCTCTCCTGAGTACCTTGAGGCAAATATCGCCCGATATTGCTTAAGGGGCTTTCGTCAAGGTAAGGAGTAATTTCTTGCATTACATAGAGAACTTTTATCTTTTCTGCTTTCGGAATCATAATGTAACTGAATTGTAATCTGCAAAAGTATATAAAATATTTTAAACACTTAACCAAATTATTTTCATAGTCCTTGGTAATTAATTAATAATGTGTGTTTTATGGTGTATTTTTTACTCTTTGTGGATCTTTTGCCTTGTTGTTGGGAGCTTTAATACGAAGAAATTGTTTTGTTCTAAATGTTATTTTTGTCAACTGTTCGTTTTCCAATTTTCATTAAACATTTGTAAAACGGTGATAAAAAAAGATATAGATTATAGCATTCTTGATGGAAAGCGTTTTTATTATAGCTTTTTAGCTGGTTCGCAGCGGTTATTCGACAATCAGGTTTTGCTCAATAAAATCAATGTTTTTCCGGTTAAAGATGCTGATACTGGAACTAACCTTGTTTCTACCGTACGTTCAATCATTGATTCCATTATCCCTTCTGAAAATTTTGCTGTTACAGTAAATGCTGTAGCTGATGCAGCTTTGGTAGGTGCAAGAGGGAACTCAGGTATTATTTTTGCCCAGTTTCTTTATGGATTCAGCAGCGAATTCAAGGATGAACAGACAATTGACATTACTGCATTCTCTACGGCTATCAATCGTGGTGTACGCCATTCTTACGAAGCTATTTCAAACCCTGTGGAAGGCACTATGATAACAGTTATTAGAGAATGGGCAGAATATATTCAAAAGATAAAAGATAAATTCAACAACTTCAATCAGTTGATCACCGAATCTTATAACCAGGCCAAACAATCATTAATCGAGACTCAGGAAAAACTTGAAGTACTTGCTAAAGCTAAAGTTGTGGATGCAGGAGCAAAGGGTTTTGTTGTTTTTCTTGAAGGGATGATTGACTTTTTTAGGCATGGCGAATTGAAAAAAATAATCGGTGCACGTAATTTAGTAAAAACAACGGCTCTTGAAGGTGCACATGATCACGAAAATATCACTTATCGTTATTGTACCGAAGCAATGCTGGTGGGAGATGATATTGATCGAGAGATACTCCGTAGCAAAATTGACAACCTTGGCGACTCATTGGTCATTGCCGGGTCGCCTAAGAAAATGCGTATTCATATTCATACTGATACGCCGGACGTCCTTTTTTCGATTATTAACAATTTTGGCAATATCACTTTTCAAAAAGTGGATGATATGATTATGCAAATGGATATAGCTGAAAATCGTAAATATCCAATTGCTCTGGTAACTGATTCCACCTGCGATCTTCCTCAGGAGTTTGTCGAAAAACATCAAATCATTATAGTTCCTTTAGCTATACATGTGGGAGATACTTATTATCTTGACCGATTGACAATGAAATCGAAAAAGTTTTTCGAATTACTTAATACATTTCCTGTTTATCCAAGTACAGCTCAACCCTCTTTTAAGGATTTTAGCAACACTTATAATTATTTGAGCACTCATTTTAATTCTATCATAGGTATTCATCTCAGCGAAACTATGAGTGGCACCTATTCCAACAGTCGCAAAGCTGCAAAGACAATAAGTAATTTTACAAAAAAACCTATTAGCGTTATTAATTCTAAAAAGTTGTCTGGCGCTTTAGGCTTAATACTTATGCGTGCTGTTGATGCTTTGCAGGATAAATCTATTACCCATGATGAATTGGTGGCACAAATTGAACAATGGTGTGATAAAACTGATATTTTTGTTACTACCAAAACCATAAAATATATGGTTAAAAGTGGTAGATTAAATGCTATGAAAGGGTTTATAGGTAAGTTGCTTAGAGTTAAGCCTATTGTAACTGTTAATAATAAGGGTATTCCAGAGTTGTTTGGGAAACCATTAACAGAAAAATCAAGCAGGAAAATGGCTGTTCGCACTATAGAAAAGAAAATTAAGAGTAGAAAGCTATGGGGATATTCCATTACTCATGCAAATAACCCATCTACGGCCGATTGGTATGCCAGAGAGATAGAAAAAATTATAGGTTTAAAACCTTGTTTTATACAGGATGGTTCGCCGGTGTTAGGTGTACACACAGGCCCAGATGTTGTGGCTGTGTCATTGATGTATGAGTAAAAAGTATTTATTCATACCTGAGTGATTCAATAGGATCGAGGTTTGCAGCTTTAATAGCTGGAATGATACCGGAAAGTAAAGCAACGCCAAAGCAAAGCGAAATACCAATTAATATCCATGCCCATGGAATAATAAAGCTACTTTCAGTAAATATTGTTACCAAATTGCCGGCAAGGATTCCAAATATGATTCCAAAAATTCCCCCCATTTGTCCTATCAAAATAGATTCAACAAGAAATTGATTTCTAATGTTTAACCGTGTGGCACCCAACGACTTTCTTATCCCGATTTCGCGTGTACGCTCGGTAACAGAAACCAGCATAATGTTCATCAAACCAATGGCAGCCCCTAAAAGAGTTATCAATCCAATGATTAATGCAGCAACTTTAATGTTTTTAGTATTCTCATTAAGCATTTGCAGTAACTGATCGCTTTTAGAAATGTCAAAGTCATTCTCTTCGTAAAGTTTGTTTTGTCTTATTATCCTAAAAAGGCCGGTAGCTTCGCCTATAGCATCATCAATATTAGTTATTTCTGCCGGCATTACATTTATGTTGTAAGTCATGTTAGGTCGAGAAAAAAAGTGCCTTGCATTTGTAATGGGGATAAATGCTTGACGATCGGGGGTAAATCCCATGCCTGTTCCTTTTTCTTTTATAACACCTATAACGCGATATCTGCCAGGCCCTACAGTGATGAACTTATCTAATGGGTTCTCCTTATTGACAAACAGATTTTTTGCCACTTCAAAACCAATTACTACTACGTTAGTTCCCATCGCCATTTCATGGTTGCTAAATGCCCTTCCCTTTTGTAACTCAAGGCCCGAGGTTGCGAAATAATTTTCGTCTGTGCCAATAACAGCTATATTCGGATTTGTGGCTAATGAACGATTTCGGATAGTAGCTCCCCAGGTCGCATATGTAAATACCGATACTGTGGCCGGATATTCATACGATTTGCTGAAATCCATTGCCTGACGGTACCTGATGGGTTCATAATATTTTGCTTTATGGATATTAGCGCCAACCTGTATTTGCATGGATCGGTTTCTGATAGTAAAAGTGTTGGATCCCATCATTTGCAGATTTTCAGCAAGGCTACTTTCAAGGGCGTTTATTGCGGTTGATATACCGACAAGTGCCATGATTCCGAAAGCGATGATCAGCACCGTCAGGATAGTGCGCAGTATATGACTGCGGATAGCTTCCAAAGAAATCTTGATATTTTCAATGAATATCTGAAATTGCATGTTGTTTAACACTTATTATGAAGCGGTTATAACCAACTGATAACGAAAGAAAGCGCTATTTGTTGGTGGCTCTATGGCTTTTCTTTTGAATGTTTCCATCTTCGATGAGACCACAACCAGTATTCGGGTTGTTGCTTGATAGTATTTTCCAACGTTGAAACCACTTTCTTCGTGATTTCATACTCCTGCGTTGCTGCGGGATCATCAAAAAGTGGAATGAATTCAACTTTATAATGACCTCTTTTTATTTTGGTCATTTGTGAATATACTACAGCATGGCGAAACTTTTTAGCAATCTTTTCAAATCCGGTATAGAATGGAACTTCGCGATGTAAAAACTCTGTCCGGAAAGGATAATTTCGCGGTGGTGTCTGATCAGTAAGAAACCAGGTAAGGATCACCTGTTTGTTTTTTAGCTGCTGGATAATTACTCTTACCACCTCGTTCATCACTATCAATTCAATTTGAGGAGCATATCTTTTTCTGATCTTTAATATTAACTTGTTAAATTGCTCGTTTTGTAATGGCTTATAAATAGCAAGGGCTTTATGTTTAAGTATTCTGGGCGTGTTTGACATCCATTCCCAATTACCGTAATGCCCTGATACTAATACAACGCTTTGCCCTCTATCAAAATATTTATGCAAAATTTCCGGATTAGGATATGTTACTCGTCGTTCTATCTCCTGTGGACTCATGTGAATTGTTTTAGCTGACTCGACAAGGATATCGCAGAAATGACGAAAAAAAAGTTTTGAAAGGGTGATAACTTCACTTTTCGATTTTTCCGGAAAAGCGTGTTGCAAATTATCTATTACAACCTTTTTCCGATAACCGATGATATAATAGATGATAAAATAAAACAGATTGGAAAAAAGATAAAGGATTCTGAGAGGCAGTAGGGTTAATAGCCATATCAGTACAAGAGCGATATAAAACCCAACAATTTTCATTATTGGTAAGTACTATGGTTTGACACCAAAAGCCAGATCGCCGGCATCCCCAAGCCCAGGTACTATATAAGCTTCTGCTGTAAGTTCATCATCAATGGCGCCAACCCAAATAGTAACATTTTTGCTCGATAAATTTCGTTTTATATAATTTACTCCTTCAACACTCGCAACGACAGCAATAAGGTGAGAGTGTCTCGGCTTTTCATCGCTGATTAACTCACGATAGGTTAAAGCCATAGAAACACCAGTTGCTAACATAGAATCAACCAGGATTAAATCTTTGTCTTGAACTGAAGGCTTGGAAACGTATTGCACATGTACATCGAAGTTGCCATCTTTGTAATACTTACGATAAGACGAAATGAATGCATTTTCCGATCTGTCAAAAAAATCAAGAAAACCTTGATGAACGGGTAATCCAGCCCGAATTATTGAGGCTACTACCGGATAGTTTTTTAACACCTTCATCTCAGAAGTCCCAAGTGGAGTAATAATTTCACGGGACTTGTATTCAAGTTTCTTGCTGATTTCATAGGCAAAAATTGAACCGATACGACTGAGATTCTTTCTGAAACGCATCGTATCTTTTTGGATTTCAACATCCCTTAATTCGGAAATATACTGGTTGAGCAGCGAATTTCCTTTTCCAAGATTATTTACCATAGGGTTTTCATTTTCGGCAAAAGTAATTTTTTAATTTAAGTATTAGATATTTTAAAGTAATTGACATCTGTTTTAACTTTTTAAAACATGCCGTTGGGTTAAAATTTTGATTTTACCAATGGTAAAATGATAAAGGTCTGATCTTTAAATTTGAATAAATCACTAAAAAACATTTTTAGGTTAGATTATTGATTTTAGAAAGCCGATACTGATTTAGTGTTTATTTAGTATGATTTTTACTCTCCTTGATTATTCACACTCAATCAGGGTTTAAAGAGCGAGTTTGATACCGGGGATTGTTTTCAATTCGGAATATAGCTTTTGCATTAGATCGTTATCTTTTAAATCAACCTGGATTGTAAAGCTAACATATTTTCCCTCGGCGCTATGCATCGTTCGCCAATTAGAATTGGGAATACGGAGCTGCGAAAATATGGCTCGCAAATAGGCATTTGACTGCTCAATGGGATGTATGGATTCGATAATTATTTTAATGTCGAAGGTAACTGGAAAAACAAGCTTGTTATGGCCATTGCCTCCAATAATTTTGAATGATGAGAATTGTTTCAACAGAGTTTGTGTTTGTTATAAGTGATACTTTATAATAGATAACATCTAATCCGACAAAATAGTTTTGATTCGAGCGCCACATTTTTGCATAGAATCAATAAATTGAGGATACGATTTTGAAATACAGCCAACATCTTTAACTAACAAGGGGCCTTCAGCAATAAGTCCTGCGATCATCATTGCCATCGCAATACGATGGTCGTTATGCGATGAGACCTCGCCTGGTTGTATTTTGCCTGGATAGATAATTATTTCGTTTCCATTGATGATAATCTCAATCCCAAGTTTTGACATTTCCAATTTTAGAGCTAAAGCACGGTTACTCTCTTTATAAAAGAGCCGTGAAGCGCCTGTAATTCTGCATTTTCCTGCAGATTGGCTGGCAAGAATAACGAGAGCAGGAACAAGATCGGGTGTGTGAGTACAATCGGCAACAAATGCAGGTATTTCACTCTTTTTCAGATGAAGCTTGTTATTTGCACACACGGTTTTGATGCCGATATCTTCTAAAATAGTGTTCAATTTCTTATCTGCCTGCAATGAGTGTGGTAGGAGTCCGGTAATATCAATTTCTCCATTCAGCAAAGCGGCTATAATTGGAAATGCCGCTCCACTCCAGTCGCCTTCGATTATGAAATTTTGAGGGCAGTATGCTTGATTACCGGAGATGAGATAGACATCCGTCCCCTTTGTTTCGATATTTACATTAAAAGCTCTTAATACCTCTAATGTCATTTTTAGATAAGGCGCACTTTTTAGATTATTAACAATAAGCTGTGAATCATTGTTTAATAATGGCAAAGCCATGAGTAAGCCGGAGATGAACTGTGAGCTTTCCGATCCATCTACCAAATAATAGCCCGGTTTTAATCGGCCTTGAACAGATACGGGTAAAAAACCATTATTAGATGTAAACTTAACGCCGTTAGCTTCCAAAGGGTCGTTTACATTTCCTAAATGACGCTTGAGCAAAGTACCGGATCCAGTGATTGTAATTTTATTTTCTGAAAGCGCTGCTATAGCAATCATGAGCCTTGCCGTAAGCGCTGACTCATTACAATAGATTATTTCGGGATTCGATTTTAATCCTCCCTGAATTTCGAGATTTTGATTATTAAACTTGATTTCAGCGCTGAAAGAATGGGCTATGTTGAGCATCGCCAATGCATCATCGCAGCTTGAAGGATTAATTATTGTTGATTTTCCCGCCGCTAGCATTGCTGCAGCAATTGCCCTAATGGTGTAGCTTTTGGAGGGAGGAGCATTAACTTCACCTTTGACAAATGATGGATATACAAGAGCATCCATAATAGGCGATTAACTTCCTAAAAATTTACTCTCTTTAATATATTCAGCCAGATCGGCAAAGCCAATTTCTTGAATTATTGCTTTCCCTAATTTCGCAAGCAGTATAAAATAAATCTGACCTGCTTGCCGCTTTTTATCTTTTGCTACGGCATCAATAATTTCCAAGCGATTTGATGGACAGTTGACAGGGAGATTCATCAACTTCAATAATGATTGAATTCTGGCAAGATCATCGGAACAGATCAACCCTTTTTTAGTTGATATTTCGGCTGCTGTTAACATTCCAATACTTACGGCTTTCCCATGGTTTATACCGGTAACTTTTTCGATGGCATGACCTAAAGTGTGTCCAAAATTAAGCTTTCTACGTTCGCCATTTTCTTTTTCATCTTGGTTTACTATTTCAGTTTTAATTTTTACAGAATGATGGATTAGTTCGCCTATTGTTTGCAAATCAAGAGAAAGGATTGCGTTATAATTGTTTTCAATAAAATCAAGCAGTTTTTCTTCGGCGATTAAAGCATGTTTGATAACTTCAGAAATCCCATCTGTGAGCAACTCTTTAGGGAGGGTTTGTAAAACGACAGGATCGCAAAGCACGAAGTCGGGTTGGTTGATAGTACCTATTTGATTTTTAAAGCCGTTGTAATTTATTCCATTTTTACCACCTATTGCTGCATCTACTTGTGCAAGCAGTGTTGTAGGAACAAACCCGAAACGAATACCTCTGAGATAAGTAGATGCTACAAAACCTGCAATGTCGCATACAATGCCACCTCCCACTCCCACAATAAAGCCACTCCGATCAACTTCATACTCAAGCAACCGACGATAAATCTCATTTACGGTGTCAAGAGTTTTTATTTTTTCACCAACTCCTATTGCAATGTTTGGCCAGTTGCTCCAGTACCCTCCGTATAAATGATTTACATTGACATCGGTAATAACTACGGTTTCGGGGGGAAGATATCTTGAGAGGTTTGAAATTTTATCACCGGTAATAATTTGGGAAATTTTACCATTGCTAAAAATTTCAGTGGACTTTATGGAATTCATGATTTATCTTTTTTTCAAAAATAATGAAATAAACCCTGATACAATAACAAGTGTATTGGACAGACACAAAATCAGCATTGGCTTCATAAAATAAACAGTTTAACCAAAAGGGCTGTTTATGAATTAATTCAGGAAAAAAAAAGCCCCAATAGCATTTGTTATTAGGGCTTATGGTCAAAAATGAAAATATATTATTAATTGTTTTTCACTACCTTACCTGTAATTTGCAGTATGGTGGGGTTTTCCGAAGCGTTAGTTTGTACTGTGATAGATTTTCTAAACGCACCATTGCCACTGCCATTAAAGGTTACCGATAATTCTGTTGATTTCCCTGGAAGAATAGGCTCTTGTGAGTATTTTAGATTAGTACATCCACATGAAGCTCTGGCGCTGGTTATCAACAAGGGATGATTTCCGGTATTGGTGAGAGTAAAAGAGGCATCCTTTTTTACCATAAACTGTACCTCTCCAAGATCAATGATTGTAGCCGCCCATTCGGCCTTTGGCCCTATTTCAACCTCAGTATCTGTACTAACAGTTTTCGACTCTTCTGATTTTGTCGTCTTTACAGGTCTTTGTGCAAAAATGATTGTAACAGACATTATCGTCAGCATCATCAAGAAAATTGACTTTTTCATTTTAATCTAGTTTTAAGTTTGTAAAAACAATAAATTGATGAAGCAAAAGTATATTATACCAATGGAACAGTATGTTAATGAAACTCAAAACTTTGTTAATGAAATGTAAATATATGATTAATCAATTTCATTTCGTTTACTTTAGCAATTCCAAATAATTACCGACTTGTAACATGACACGCAATAAAATTCGATTCATTGTTATTTTAGGAGCATTTGCAATTACAAGTATAATAGTAGTACAGGTGTACTGGTTGCGCAATACATGGAATATCAAAGAAAAACAGTTTAGCCAAACGGTTCATATTGCGCTGTTTGAGGTAGCCGAAAAGATGAGCCGGTACAATCAATCCGTCTTACCTGCCACCAACCCGGTAAACCAGTTGTCGGCAAGCTATTTTGTGGTTAATCTGAACAGTGTAATTGATGCAAATATCCTTGAATATTATCTGAAAACCGAATTTTCAATTCATAATATTATAACTGATTATGAGTATGCCATTTACGATTGCCATGACGATAAGATGGTGTATGGAAAATATGTTTCTGCCAAAGGCGAGAACAAACCGATCAACATGTCAGTTGACCTGCCCAAGTACAGTGATTACATCTATTACTTTGGAATTAATTTCCCCTCTATGCGGAATTATCTTGGTGCAGATATGACCCTCTGGTTTATCTTTACGGCAATATTATTCGTATCGGTCATTTTTTTCGTCTATTCTATATTTATCATTTTACAGCAAAAAAGATATTCGGAACTTCAGAAAGATTTTATTAATAATATGACCCATGAATTTAAAACACCCATCTCGAGCATAAATATTTCTGCTGATGTACTTGCTTCGCCCAATATTATTGAACAGCCGCAACGTTTGAAAAGTTACAGCGCTATTATTAAACAAGAAAATCAACGGTTAAATAATCTTGTGGAAAAGGTTTTGCAAATTGCGCATATCGAAAAAGGCGGCTATGAATTGAAAAAGGAAGCGATACAACTTAATAATTTGATAACTGAAGTAGTAGAGAACCACCAAAGACAGTGTGCAAATGGGAAATCCATTACTTTCACTGTTCAATTGAGCCCAGAAATAAAAGAGGTTTTGGCTGATAAGCTTCATCTTACAAATATTATTTATAACCTGTTGGATAATGCAGTAAAGTATTCGGGTGTTGTTCCACAAGTTACTGTTACAACAAGTATGAACAGAGATAAAATTCGACTTATTGTTTCAGATAACGGACCGGGAATAGACACTGAATATCAAAAGAAAATTTTCCAAAAGTTTTTCCGTATCCCGACAGGTAATGTACACAATGTAAAAGGTTTTGGTCTGGGGCTTTATTATGTGCTTAAAGTGTGTGAAGCGCACGGATGGAAGCTTTATTTGGAGAGTGAAGTCGGGAAGGGGTCTGATTTTATAATCGAAATGATTTAATTATGACTAAAGCTAAAATATTATATGTTGAGGATGATCAAACATTGTCATTCGTAACCCGCGACAATCTTGAATCGCATGGTTATGCAATAGATTTTTGCGAAGATGGCGAGCAGGCATTGAAACTTTATAATGCCAATCATTACGATCTCTGTATCCTCGATGTAATGTTACCAAAGATGGACGGTTTTGAAGTGGCTGCCAGCATAAGGGAGAAAGATGTTGATATCCCGATAATTTTTCTTACTGCCAAATCAACTAAAGAAGATAAGATACACGGATTAAGGTTAGGTGGCGATGATTATATAACCAAGCCCTTTAGTATTGAAGAGCTAATTCTTAAAATAGAAGTATTCCTGAAAAGAAGCGGACAGCCCCGATTGGAGTCTATAGAGGTACATAATATTGGAGAATATACATTTAGTGTTAAAAATCAGCGTCTTACTTTTAATAATAAAATAAAAGAGCTTACCCAGCGTGAGAGTGAACTTTTATGTATGTTTTGTGAAAATAGGGATACGATTGTAAAAAGAGATGATCTTCTGATGAAAGTTTGGGGTGATGACCATTATTTTGCGAGTCGCAGCCTCGATGTTTTTGTTTCAAGATTACGGAAATATCTTAGAGAAGATCCCAAAGTAAAAATTGAGAATATCCACAATGTAGGATACCGATTAATTATCCAATCCAAATAATATTGAACAAATTTTTTTGTGAAGGGATTTCCGATTAAATTTGTGCACAGTTTTTAGTAATAAAAAACAAAATTAATTCACTTAGGCTATGAAAATATTTACTACTTCTCTTTTTTTTACTTTTCTCTTTTTTTTCGCTGTTCCGGCCTTTACTCAACATAACAATATATTTAATGATATTGAAAACCCGGAGGTAGTTAGCAGGAATAAGCTTCCTGCTAGGTCTTTTGCAATTCCTTATTCTTCGGTAAATCAGGCAATTGATAATATTTGGAATAGTTCGCCTTATTTCATGTCGTTAAATGGAAAATGGAAGTTTAAGTATTCTGACAGGCTCGATCAACGACCTGATGGATTTTATCTTACGGAATATGACTTCAGTGATTGGGACGAAATTTCTGTTCCCTCTAACTGGGAAATTCAAGGATACGGTATTCCGATTTATGTAAATCAACCTTATGAATGGACTTACGACCCACAACCACCTACAATACCTCATATTGAGAATCCTTCCGGGTCGTACATCACTTTTTTCGAAGTTCCCGAAAACTGGTTGGGAGGTAAGATAATCCTTCATTTTGGTGGTGCGAAATCGGCTTTATATGTTTGGATCAACGGCGAAGAGGTGGGATATAGTCAGGATGGCAAGCTACCGGCTGAATTTGACATAACTCCATATATACGTAAAGGTAAAAATAAACTTGCAGCGCAGGTTATTCGTTGGAGCGACGGATCCTATTTAGAATGTCAGGACTTTTGGAGGATTAGCGGGATACAAAGGGATGTTTTTCTTTACAGCGTGCCTTTGGTTAATATCAGCGATTTTGAGGTAAATGCAGGGTTGGTTAATGAATATCGAGATGGCCAGTTAAGTGTGTTGTTGAAAATAGATAATGACAATAAGAAAAAAACACCGAAACTAAATGCCACTATTCATCTTTTTGGTAGCTCAGCCGATGCTGTTATTTATCAGGAAAGTAAAACGATTAAACTTGCCGCAAAAGAGAGCGGCGAAATTAAATTTAACGTTTTTATTCAAAATCCCAGAAAATGGAGCGCCGAAAACCCTGAACTTTATAAATTAGTCATAACTCTTTCTGATAAAAAGGGTAACATATTACAAGCATTCTCTTCAAATGTTGGTTTTCGAACTTCGGAAATTAAGAACGGGCAATTACTCATAAACGGCACAGCGGTTACCCTGAAAGGAGTAAACCGCCACGAACATGATCCACTAACCGGGCATGTTATTTCGGAAGAGATGATGAAAGAGGATATCTTTTTGATGAAGAAAAATAATATTAATGCTGTTCGTACCGCTCATTATCCTAACGATCCACGATGGTATGACCTATGCGATCGGTATGGGCTTTATGTTGTGGACGAGGCAAATATAGAATCGCATGGGATGGGTTATGGTGATCGAAGTTTGGCTAAAGATCCTCTCTGGGGAACGGCACATTTAGATCGGGTGAAAAGAATGGTTGAAAGAGACAAAAACCATCCCTCAATTATCATTTGGTCACTTGGGAATGAAGCAGGTGATGGAGTTAATTTTTCTGCTTGTTATCAATGGGTAAAGTTTAGAGATCCCTCACGTCCTGTACAGTACGAACGGGCATTGTTAGGCCCTAATACTGATATTTATTGTCCAATGTATGCCAGTGTTGAACATATCGAAGATTATGTTCGAAAACATCAGGACAGGCCGTTGATAATGTGTGAATATGCACATGCAATGGGAAATAGCAGTGGCAACCTGAAAGAGTATTGGGAACTTATTGATAGATATAATCAACTACAAGGTGGATTTGTGTGGGATTGGGTAGATCAGGGGTTATTGACAAAAGCATCGGATGGCTCACAGTTTTATGCATACGGCGGCGATTTTGGACCTGAGGGAACACCAAGCGATGGCAATTTCTGTATTAACGGATTGGTTTCACCCGACCGTACACCGCACCCAGGCCTTTTTGAGGTGAAAAAAGTTTATCAAAATGTTGATGTAAAAACAATTAATCCGTTAGCCGGAAAATTTCATATCATCAACAAATACGATTTTACAAGCCTTAAACACTACTACCTCATTTGGGAAATTAAATCCGAAGGAAAACAAATCTTAAACGGAGTGGTTGATCGCCTGCCAGTAGGTGCACATGAGAGTTTTACTCTAAATCTGGACTTCTCTTCTCTGAGTTTTAAACCCGAAAAAGAATATTTTATCCATTTTAGTTTTTTAACTAAAGCTTCTGACGAAATCATTCCAGCCAATTTTGAAGTTGCTGCCGAGCAAATTGAGATACCAAATTACGAACCCTCACTCGACCGTCCGATAAGAAATATACCCGAACTTAAAGTTAATGAGTCATCTAATCTTTTAGTGTTTGAGGGAAGAAACTTTCAGATTTCTTTTGACAGAGAGAGCGGAGAACTCTCCAATTGGCTTATTGACGGAAAAGCAGTAATTAATGAACCACTGAAAGCCAACTTCTGGCGAGCACCTACAGATAATGACTTTGGAAATGGTATGGATAAAAGATGTGCACCATGGAAAGAGGCTTCAGAGTTTTCGCAAGATATGACATCACGCTTCAAAATATTGAATAAATCAGAAGCGATATTTTCGACGAACTGCATTCTACCTTCGGTTAATGCACAACTTAAAATGGAATATAATATTAACGGGTTAGGAGAGATTGCCCTTTCAACATCGCTTACAATGATTAACCCTCCCCGCCCCGATGTGGAAGTGTTGGTTAATTCAAAGACGGAATTTGAAAAGGCCATAGATTTTAATGCTATGACTGCGCATCTTCAACTTAATGACCCTGGTTTTATTGAATTGCCTGAATTTACCCTTGAAACCCTTATTTATCCAACATCATTTAGCGAGATGAATATGATTTGGACAAATAAAAACTGGAGCCGAGGTAAGCTACATTATGAATTTCGTGAAAATGGTAAACTATACGCATTTATTGGCGGTAATATCAATAAGGCGTTCGGCTATCCTTTTAAAACACATCATTGGTATATGATTTCGTTGGTCTATAGTAGTTTCGGCAAAAAACTTGATTTGTATGTGAATGGAGAGCCGGTTGAGTCTATAGAATTGGATCATGCCATGACTGTAAATATATCTGGAGATAGTTACTTAGGAGGCAACCCTTATGGTGAAAGATTGTTTCATGGTCGTATGGACGAATTCCGGCTTTGGAATCGTAAACTTACTTTAGAGGAGATTAGAAATGGCTATTTATCCGAACTTTCGGAAATCAAAGATGGGTTATTGCTCTATTTCAATTTCAATGAGATGGTCGGCAATCAGATTAAAGCCAAAGTTGGTAAGAAAATGATACTTACCTACAATGATTTAAGATCTGTTAGGCCTGAGATGCCGCGTTTTGGGATAAGATTTGCGATGCCTGCAAATTATGAAAATTTAAAGTGGTTTGGCAGAGGCCCTCACGAAAATTATTGCGACCGTAATTCATCGGCCTTTGTTGATCTATATCAAAGTAAAGTTGAAGATCAATATTTTCCTTACATACGCCCGCAGGAAAACGGTTATAAAACTGATAGCCGCTGGTTGACGCTTACTGATGAAACAGGAAATGGCTTATTGATAAGTGGCGCACCTCTTTTTTCTTTCTCGGCTTTAAACAACCCTATTGAAGATTTTGATCAAGGAAAGAAAGAGAATTACAGACATACAAACGATATTATTTCAAGAGACAAAGTTTTTGTTACTGTTGATCTGATGCAGATGGGTGTTGGTGGCGACAATAGCTGGGGGGCGATGCCCCATCCTCAGTATTTGTTACCGGCCGGTGATTATGTATTTAAATGCAAATTGATTCCATTCAAAAAATCGGATAACCCATTTTTGTTCACTGGAAAGTAGATGTGCTTATTAAGGTTTTTCTCAATATTCAGGCTTAACCTGAATTATTGATTATTTTTGGATTTGCTTTAAATTTGTGAGATATGTAGGATAAAAAAAACCCAGGAGAAATCCCGGGTTTTTTTTCTTAAAGGTTAAGTTTTTTTACTTTACAATATCTTTAAATTCGGCGTTATTAAAGTATTTGATAAACTCCCTATCAATTTTGGCTTCCTCTTTAAACTTTTTATTGGCTTTAATAGCTTTCTTCAGGTTGCTCAACATCATTTCCTGATTATCAGTACGTGCTCCTGCAATTGCCATCAAATAATATGTTGCAGCATTTTTTCTGGCACAATCAAGATTGGTTGTAGCAGCCCCGTTGTTGCCATCAATCATATTGGCTAAAGCCACATTATAGTTACAGCTTACACCGGCAAATTTACTGATAGCGCCTTTGTAGTCAGCTTTTGAAATATCAATAATGCCAAGGTTGTAGTTGTTGTCAATACCCATTTTGTTAGCTTCGTTGAAGTATGTCTCTGCTTGTTTAAAGTTACCCTGATAGGCATATATCACACCAAGGTTATTGGTTATTATTCCATTGTTAGCATTTAGTTTTTCTGCTTTTTGGAAAAAATCTTTTGCCTCTTCTACTTTACCCATTTTCAATGCGATGTATCCGGCATTGTTTTGTGCTTCCCAGCTATTTGAGAACATATTAGCGGCAGATTTATAAATATTGTAAATGGTTTCCCATTCTGTTGTGAGTGTTCCTGCATAAAGTAATTCAGCCTGTGTAAGTTCTGATGGATCAGTAGTTGCAAGACGTGCAATTTCTTCATCGGTTTTCTTTGGTTCGTAACAGGTAACCACGATTTCTGCACGGCGTTGAGCTGGTAAGATGCTCTTTTCCAGTTCGGGGAAAATGAGAATCATATTCCTGATCTCCTCTTCGCGCTGTTCTGGCTTTGAGGATTTTGTAACGTTAAGAATCTGCTGTTTGTCTTTTACTTCAGAAGCCTCAACTCTCTTTGTAAAACCATTCCAATCAGGTCCATTTCCAATATTTTTAAAGTTTATCTCTGTCGAAGATTTGAAATTTACTTTGGTTTCTTTTTCTTTAGCAACATTGTCAAAACTTCTTTTTAGGATACCCTCAGCGGTTTTAGCACGTTTTTCTGACAATCCATCATTAAAGGTCTCTTCACCTTCTGGCGATGCCCATCCATTGATCACTACATCTTTTATTTCCCACCCTTGACGTACGAAATTGTAAACCTTATCTAATTGTGCTTTTACATCTTCTTTCTTATTCCATTCAAGGTTTGCATTCCAGTCGTGAAGATTTTTAGCAAAATAGATTGTTGCGTTTTCGCTGGCGAGGGTAACTTTTTCGTACCCGTGAGGGGCAAGACGAAGCATTTCAACCTTTTGACCATCTTTTACCTGATATGCTTTCAGGTCAATATTACCATTGGCATCGAGTATTGGGTTTTCATCACCTACCTCAACCATTTCACGTACTTCATTTTCTACATTAATACGATGCGAGGTGTGGATAATCCCATCGGCAAGTTTCTTTTCATCAAAAATGAAAGATTTCCTCATCATGCGTGCATCCTCAAGAGTAATTCCTGCTTCAATCGGTTTTTTTGGTAAAAATGCAATGCTATTTATCACCAGTTCTGCTTCTTTCATTTCATCCGTAAAACCGAAAGTTTCGGTATAGGTAAAGGAGCCGCCATTATTATAGGTAATGGTAGTACCTTCGCCCGAAACGTTTTCACCTTTTAAAACTATTGGCCGTAATAACACTTTCCCGCCTTCATATTCAATTGTAGGTTGAATTACAACACCGGCTTTTTTGTTGAAAAACTTGGCTGGAAGATTGGCTTTTACTGTAAAAGTAACAATACCACCCTTTGATTCAAGAACTTGCGGAGTTACTTCGTAAGTGATTGAATTAAATTGCTTGGCCATTTTGTTAAGGCTGTTACATCCAACGATCATTACAGCGATTAGCAAAATTGCTGCAAACTTGGCTAAAGTCTGTTTTTTACTCATTATTCTAATTTTTTTTAGTTAGTAATAGAGTTATTTTTAAATAATTAGTTTCTAAAAAATCAGGATTTATAAAATAGACTACTTTTTATTTATTAATGAGATTTTATCCCTGATATTTTCTGCAAAAATATAAATTACTTGTGATTAACAAACTATTTTGTTTGAGAATGTGATTGTTTTATACACTTATTTTAATAAAAAAAGTAAATGCCAAACAACAATTCCAACCGAAACGGCAACATTGAGGGAATGTTTAGTGCCCAATTGTGGGATTTCGATGCATAAATCGGATTGATTTACTATTTGTTGTGATACACCATTTATTTCGTGCCCTACTACGAGCGCTATTTTTGTCTCTTTGTTAATGTTGAGTTTATCCAGATTAATGGCGTTTTCTACTTGCTCAACGGCATAAATGATATAACCTGCCGATTTTAATTCTTCAATGGCTGTTTCGGTTTTTTCAAAATATTTCCATTCAACTGTTTCTGTTGCGCCAAGGGCTGTTTTGTGAATGTCGCGGTGGGGCGGACAAGCGGTTATCCCACATAAATAAATAGCCTCAATGAGGAAAGCATCGGCAGTGCGGAAAATAGATCCAATATTATTATGGCTACGCATGTTGTCCAATACAATGATAATTGGGTTTTTATTAGCCTTTCTAAATTCCTCAGGCGTTAATCGGTTTAACTCGCTATTACTGATTTTTCTCTTTTGCATTAGCGGTATTTTTTTGATACTGCGTCGGCAAAAATAATTTAAAACCAAATTAAGTGTTTGAGAATGTCTAATTTGGCTTTAATGGATATAAAAGATGCTATAATCATTGTCTCCTTTGAGTTTGGAATATCGAAATGGTGGATGTTTTTACAGGTAAAAATGATTTTCTGTGTTTTAACCGTCAGAAAGTGGTTATTTTTGCAGCCGTAAAAAATTTATTAAAAATGATCAAACAGTCGAAAATTGTTGACCTGCTCAAGAGCAAAGACTATAACCGTGAGGTGAATGTTAAAGGCTGGGTAAGAACTAAAAGAGAAAGCGCTTCTGTTGCTTTCATTGCATTGAATGATGGATCAATCATTCATCATATACAAATTGTTATTGACATGAAGCAATTTGATGCTGAACTAATAAAAAAGACAACCACCGGCTCGGGAATATCTGTTACCGGAACTTTGGTAAAATCCCTCGGGAAGGGGCAGTCAGTAGAGATTCAAGCTAAAGAGATAGTTTTATATGGCACTGCCGATCCGGAGACTTACCCTTTGCAAAAGAAAGGACATAGTTTAGAATTTTTACGCGAAATTGCCCACTTGCGTCCACGTACCAATACCTTTGGGGCTATTTTTAGAATACGTCATGCGCTTGCCTATGCAATTCATAAATATTTCAACGATCGTGGGTTTTGTTATCTTCATTCACCCATTATCACAAGTTCGGATGCCGAGGGCGCCGGTGCAATGTTTAGGGTTACTACGTTGGATGCCAAAAATCCACCTTTGTTACCTGATGGTAGTGTAAATTTTAAAGAAGATTTTTTTGGTAAGGCTACCAACCTCACAGTTTCAGGGCAGTTGGAGGCCGAGTTAGGAGCGCTTGCACTATCACTTGTTTATACTTTTGGCCCTACATTCAGAGCCGAAAATTCAAACACACCAAGGCACTTAGCCGAATTTTGGATGATAGAGCCGGAAATGGCCTTTTATGAAATTAAAGATAATATGGATCTTGCTGAGGATTTCTTGAAATACTTGGTTAAGTATGTTATGCAAAACTGTTCTGAAGATTTGGAGTTCCTCAATAATATGTACGACAAAGAGTTGATAGAACGGTTGAAATCTATTATTGAAGTAGATTACGAACGCCTCAGTTATACTCAGGCTGTTGAAATATTAAAAACCTCTGGGAAAAAGTTTGAGTTTCCAGTTCATTGGGGTGTTGATCTTCAGGCTGAGCACGAGAGATATTTGGTTGAACAGCACTTTAAAAAACCCGTCATCTTAACTGATTATCCCAAAGAGATAAAAGCATTTTACATGAAACAAAATGATGATGGAAAAACCGTTCGTGCTATGGATGTATTATTTCCTAAAATAGGTGAGATCATTGGGGGATCACAAAGAGAAGAGAGTTTGGATAAGTTGGTGCAGCGCTGTAAGGAAATGAATATCCCCGAAAAGGACATCTGGTGGTATATTGACACACGAAAATTCGGTACAGTACCCCATAGCGGATTTGGATTAGGATTTGAGCGGATGGTTTTGTTTATCACAGGAATGAAAAATATTCGAGATGTGATACCTTTCCCAAGAACACCTCAAAATGCTGAATTTTAAATTACCTGAAAACGCCTTTTATCCTTTCTCGAATTACTGAATTTGTTAACTTTGCTAATATTTTTCAATTAATCATTCATGGGTAAACAGGGATTATATCAGAAGTTGTCAATACAGCAAAAGCTTTCCCCGCAACAGATTCTTTTGATGAAGATGTTGCAAATCCCTGCCATTGCACTTGAACAACGTATAAAACAAGAGATTGAAGAAAATCCGGCTCTTGATGAATTGACAGGTTACGATGATAATGGAGGAGAGGCTGAAAAAGATGAGGATGAATTCATTAATGAATTGGATAACAGCGAAAGTGATGAATTTGATTTAAAAGATTTTATTGGAGATGACGATACACCTGGTTATAAGCTTCGGGCAAATAACTATAGCCGGGATGATGATAATAAAAAAGAGATTCCTTTTTCAGTTGGAAAAAGTTTTCATGATCATTTGACATCTCAACTCGGACTTAAACGATTGAACGAAAAGCAACTCGCAATAGCTACAACCATTATCGGAAATATGGATGATGCCGGCTATTTGCGACGCGAAATTAGCTCAATGGTTGACGACCTCTCTTTTTCGCAAAATATCACTACAACCGAAGGAGAAATACTGAAAGTGCTTAAAATAATACATGAGCTCGAACCGGCAGGAGTTGGCGCACGCGACCTCAGAGAATGTCTATTGATCCAGCTACGACGGTGGCAGGCAGAAGAGCCTGAAACGAATTTTGATCTGAGTATCTTAATCTTGGAAAAGTATTTTGAAGAGTTTTCTAAAAAACATTATGATAAAATCATTAAAAGAGCTCGGGTAACTGAAGATGAGTTAAGAGAGGCAATTGAACAGATATTAAAATTAAATCCCAAACCTGGAAATTCGTTGGGTGAAACAACACGCACAAGCCAATATATACTCCCTGATTTTATAATCACAACTAATAATGGTGAATTAGAATTGTCGCTACATTCGAAAAATGCCCCGGAATTGAGAATCAATAGGCAATATCTTGAAATGATTGAGGGATATATGCTTGATAAATCAAAAAAAACAAGACAACAAAGGGAGACTTTTCAGTTTATTAAAAGTAAAATAGAGTCTGCCAAATGGTTTATTGATGCAATTAGGCAACGCCAGAATACATTGCTACTCACTATGAATGCAATAATGGAGTATCAGAAAGAGTATTTTCAAACAGGTGATGAAACAAAATTAAGACCTATGATACTTAAAGACATTGCCGAAATAGTAAATCTTGATATTTCAACAGTCTCGAGAGTTGCCAATAGCAAATATGTTCAAACGCCTTTCGGAACTTTCTTGTTAAAGACTTTTTTTTCGGAATCTATGCAGACTAAAACAGGCGAAGAGGTATCAACAAGGGAGATCAAAAAAATATTACAGGACACAATTGACGAAGAGGATAAAACAAAACCGGTTACCGATGATCAACTTACAGCAATATTAAAACAGAAAGGTTACAGCATCGCGCGTAGAACCGTTGCTAAATATAGGGAACAGCTAAACATACCCGTCTCCAGGCTGCGCAAGGAATTATGACGATTTAAAAACACTAAATCCTGATTTCTAATCACTTAAAAATGAAGTTTCCAAGGATAATCTCAAGTTTTCTTAATCCGTTTTTCATCACCTTCTATTTTTTTATAATAACCCTTAATCTGAATACTAAAGCAATAAATCCATTGCCCGAAAAAGCTAAATGGATAATTTACGGCTTAATCATCATTATAACATATGTAATTCCTGGTCTATTCATCAAGTTCTATGGTAGCTTTATTCAACGGTTTTTCAAATACGGACAAAAAGAGAAAAGGATTATCTACTTTTTTATTGTTACAGTCTTTTATTACCTCACCTATTACCTATTAATCCAGCTAAGGTTATCGCCGATTTATAGCTTGTTTCTTTTTGGTTGCACATCTCTGTTAGTACTTTGTCTTATCGTTTCATTCTTTTGGAATATTAGCATTTATATGGTAGCCATAGGCGCTTTATCGGGAGGATTATTAGGTGTTTCGATGGTTTTTAACATCAATCTCCTTTTTCCAATTTTTATGGTAATTCTTTTTTCAGGCCTCCTTGGTTATTCGAGGCTTTCGTTAGGCAAACATCGCCCGTTAGAGGTTTATGGTGGCTATTTAACAGGATTGGCAATAATGCTTGCACATTACTTTTTATTCTAAAAAGGCATAAGGGATATTCCAAACGAAATGGGATAAAGCTCTGGGCCTAAATCTTTGGCAAATAGATTGCTTAGAGAATAAAACCCTGTTACGTTAATAAATTTCCATCCAAATCTTGCTGAAACACCATATCTTAGTTTTTCTATATCATTGATGTCCTTTGTTTTAATAAAAAGTGATTTTTTGGTTCCGGAAAGATAATCATCCCCTTTATATTTAGAATGAGAATCCAATAATACTCCGACTTTAAAGCCTATTGCAGCGCGGATATCATTTTTTGCTCTCATCCTTACTTCTACTGGAAAATCAAGATAAGTGTACGATATCTTATTTTTTTTATACGAATTGTTGGGATAGATGTTTTTTATTGGTCTTAAACCGGTAATTCCATTAGTATCGGTAACTACAAAACTATTGCTGTAAAAGTTATGGCTTCCGATGCCGGCGCCAATAGCAACGCTAAAATTACTATTTTTAAAATGGTGTTCGAAAAAGCCGGAGAAGCTAATCCCGGGATTAAAAAATCGTTCTTTTACAGAGTCAGGTACATTTAAATAGATATCGTTGAAAACATCAATTACACTACTGAAATTGTTTTGATTGGTTTTGTCAGCGCTTTGCGAGAAGCCAAAAATTACCGTTACTATGAAGATGGTACAAAGAATTATTTTTTTCATGACTTGAAAGTTTTGTGCAAAAGTAGGGTTAATTTTTGTTAGCTCACAATTATTATGCTAATAGTAAGGGGTTAAAAACAATACTATGATTTAGAGTGTGCAAAAACGTAACATTATGAATTAATAATTGTAAAGTGATAAAACTATAAACTAACCAATGCCCATTTTTTATACTTTCGTCGGCAAAATTTTTAAAACATCAATTTATTATGTACAGAACACATACCTGTGGTGAGTTAACTCTGAATTCGGTAGGTGAATATGTTACCCTGTGCGGATGGGTACAGCGTGTAAGAGATAAAGGAGGCTTGATATGGATTGATTTACGCGATCGTTATGGTATTACACAATTGATACTTGAAGAGGGAAAATCGAATCAGGAGATTATAGATAAGGCAAAAAAACTTGGGCGCGAATTTGTTGTTAAAGTATCAGGCAATGTTATTGAACGTGCCTCAAAAAATCCAAAGATGACCACCGGAGATATTGAAATATTTGTTGATACGATAGAAATAGTAAACCAGTCAAAACTTCCACCTTTTACTATTGAAGATCAAACGGATGGTGGTGATGAGCTTCGGATGAAATATAGATACCTGGATTTGCGTCGTACACCTGTAAAAAATAATCTGATGTTGCGCCACAGGATCGCTATCGAGACACGTAACTATCTTGACAAACAAAACTTTATCGAGGTAGAGACACCTGTGTTGATGAAATCAACCCCTGAGGGTGCAAGAGATTTTGTTGTACCGTCACGAATGAGCCCTGGCGAGTTTTATGCTCTTCCACAGTCCCCGCAGACATTCAAACAATTGCTCATGGTGGCCGGTTTCGACCGCTATTATCAGATTGTTAAATGTTTTCGCGACGAAGACCTGAGAGCCGATCGTCAGCCTGAGTTTACACAAATTGATTGCGAGATGTCATTCGTTGATCAAGATGATATTCTGAAGACTTTTGAAGGACTGATAAAATACCTCTTTAAAACGGTTAAGCAGATTGAGTTTGCCGAAATATTTCCTCGGATGACCTTTGATGATGCCATTAGATTTTATGGAAGCGACAAGCCGGATATTCGTTTCGGAATGACTTTCGTTGAATTAAACGATTTGGTTCGTGGCTTTGGTTTCAAGGTGTTTGATGAGGCTGAGCTTATTGTTGGAATTAATGTTCATGGATGTGCTGATTATACCCGTAAACAAATTGACCAACTTACCGAATTTGTAAAAAAGCCTCAAATTGGTGCGTCAGGATTGATATATGTACGATACAATAATGACGAAACGGTAAAATCATCAGTAGATAAGTTTTTTAACGAAGAGCAACTAAAAAAATGGGTTCATCTATTTAATTCCAAACCAGGTGATTTGATTCTTATTTTGGCAGGAGCATCACTTTTAACCCGAAAAGCGTTAGGTAGCCTTCGTCTCGAAATGGCAGACCGGCTCGGACTACGTAACCCCGATGTTTTTGCGCCATTATGGGTTGTTGACTTTCCATTACTTGAATGGGATGAGGAGGAGATGCGTTATTTTGCCATGCACCATCCCTTTACTTCTCCAAAACTTAATGATATTGATCTGCTCGATACAGATCCTTTGAAGGTACATGCTAATGCTTATGATTTGGTTATTAATGGAGTGGAGATTGGCGGCGGATCTATTAGGATTTTTGATAAACTGTTACAGCAAAAAATGTTTCAAGTTCTTGGTTTTACACAGGAGGAGGCTCAGAATCAATTTGGATTTCTAATGAATGCTTTCGAATATGGAGCGCCACCACATGGAGGGATAGCTTTAGGATTTGATCGTTTAGTATCGCTCTTTGGCGGTTCTGATTCAATCCGCGATTTTATTGCTTTCCCAAAAAATAATGCAGGACGCGATGTAATGATTGATGCACCTTCACAAATTGCAAAAAAACAACTTGATGAGTTAGGGTTGATTGTCGTACAAAAAGGCAAATAAAAAAAGGTGGTCAAGTTATTGGCCACCTTTTAATAACATTTTATTTAAAAATATTAAAGTAGTTTTCCGAAATTCATTTTTTCAACTTTTCTTACTGAATAGTTGATTCTAAATGCTCCAGATTTTCTAAGCTCCTGTTTTACATCGGTTACGGTGCCCATGCTTATATCCTGATCAACTTTTAGTGAAGTTGTTAAAAACCTCCTATCAAACTCATCGCGTTTTTGACGTTCGGAGGTAATAAAAGCGGGTATATCCTCAACTCGGCCAAACTGATCGTTTAGCTGAATTCGTGGTTTAGTACCGAAAAGGTTTGATTTTATTGGTTCGCCGATGTATATATAGCTTACCAATGATTTTTTTTCAAGTCGTTGTACTTCGGAAGCTTCCGGTGGTTTCACTTTGACGATAAGGGTTACCTCACGCATTACGGTAGTTACCATGAAGAAAAACAACAGCATAAAAATGACATCAGGTAATGATGCTGTGCTGAGAGCTGGTACTCCGTATTTTTTTCTTTTTTTAAATCTTGCCATGGCTATAGTCCTCCAACTTCAACGGGTTCAGCTTCAGAAATAGGAATAGGTATAGCCGTTTGTATGGCTTCTATTTGTGCTTCGTTAGTTAATTCGGTAAATTTTCTTCCAAATTTTGTCATCGAAAGCTCATTTCGAAGTTCAGCAACAGCGGCTGTTAGTTCGTTTTGTACTGCTATGTACATTTTATATGTGGTTCCTCTGTCGTTTTTTAAGGAGATCACCGCGCTTTTTGGCACTCTAACCAACCCAAGTTCCGGAATATTTTTCATTACCATTTCAGGCTGATGTTCACTGTTGTGGGGGTTCGACAGGAATTCCTTAGCTTGTTGTTTAAGCAATCGGATATCGCTTGGTTTGCCTTCAACAGACAGCCTGTCTTGATTATTGATCAACACGGTAAAAATATTGCGCTCTTTGATGTCGGGTGGTTTTTCATCACCAGTCAATGGCGGTGGTAGCCTTCTCCCAATTCCTGTATCCACATCCATTGTTGTGGTAACAAGGAAGAAAATCAGCAAGAGGAAGGCAATGTCTGCCATTGAGCCGGCATTGATCTCTTGAACTGCCTTTTTCATAATTTTTAAAATTTATTTAAAAACACTTGATATACTTGAATAAACAATCGCTAAAACAGCTAAAGCTGCTAAAATGTAGGTTGAATTAAGCATTCCTCCAATAAACTTAGATTTTGCTTCAGAAATATTAAATGTTTCATAAACTGTTCCTTCGTTATATCCTGAAGCCATGCTGTATGCTATTATAAACAAAACAGCGAATCCAATTAATCCAATAAGCACGGTCTTACCACTTTTAGGATTTAAGATAATATTGATTACCGGAAAAATGATAGTTACCAGAGCTGTTAGTGCAAACAGGATATAAGCCCAAATAAGTACTACATTTGTAAACTCCTCACCCTTTGTATAAAATACAATAAAGAGTATGAGAGATACGCCAAGCAGTAAACCTAGGATAACCCTGAGAATTGTTGCTATTTTATCTTTCATAATCGGATCCTTTCTTTATTCTTTGGATTTATGTTTTGTCATAATATCAATAAAAGAAATTGTACTATCTTCCATGCTATTGACTAAGCTTTCAATTTTCGATACGATATAGTTATAGAACAATTGAAGAATGATGGCTACTATAAGTCCGAAAACGGTAGTAAGAAGAGCGATTTTAATACCGCTAGCCACAATTGTAGGTGAAATATCGCCGGCAGCAGCAATATTGTCGAAAGCGATGATCATCCCGACAACAGTACCAAGGAAGCCAAGCATAGGGGCAAGCGCGATAAAGAGTGATATCCATGAAAGACCGGACTCAAGCCTTCCCATAAGTACGCTTCCATAACTTACTATTGACTTTTCAACTATCTCAATTCCTTCATCGTATCTTTCAAGACCTTGATAGAAAATGCTAGCAACAGGCCCGCGAGTGTCTTTGCATATCTCTTTTGCCTTCTCTACACCACCAGTCTCCAGCGCCGATTCAACTTTTTTAAGCAACTTGGTTGTGTTGGTAGTAGAAAGATTAAGATAGATAATTCTTTCAATGGCAAGGGCAAGCCCGAAGATGAGTGTAAGCAAAATAACACCCATAAATTCCCAACCTCCTTCAATAAATTGTTCCTTGATTACCTGATGGAACTCTTTTTGTTCTTCTGGTTCCGCCTCTAATGTTGGTACTGCAACCTCCTCCTCGATGGCTTCATCTTGAAGTTCGGTTTCGGTCATTTCGGTTGAGGTGGTATCATCCTGTGCTAAGACAGAAACTGCAATTCCGAAAGAAAATATTGCAGCAATGGTTAAAAAAGCAAATAGTTTTTTCATGATTTACTTTTGTTGATTAGATAATAAATTATTTCTTGTTTGTTAAGGTTTAATAATTCAAAAAAAATTAATTTGCGGAGAGAAAGGGATTCGAACCCTTGGTACGCTTTCGGCGTACACACGCTTTCCAGGCGTGCGCCTTCATCCACTCGGCCACCTCTCCAAATTACCTAAGGTTTCAAACCGACTCTCTGAAATTCGAGCGGCTAAAGTAAATATTTTTTTTAATACAAAAACAAATAATATTTTTTCAATTTTATACAACTGATTATCAAACCTTTAGAAAATCAATAAAAATCAACGTTATCTACTGCCCCTTTATTATTCATCTCTCCAGCTAAAGGTGTTGTTAGCGCCATAACTACATCATCATATTTTTGATAATTGCCTAATACGTACATGAGTTTAGTAACAGCAGCCTCAGTAGTGATATCACTTCCGCTAAGTATCCCAATTTTTTTGAGAGCAAAGCCGGTTTGATATTTCTCCATCTCTACTCTTCCACCATGACATTGTGTAACATTTAAAATAACAATCCCTCTTTTTATTGCATCTGCAAATGTGTTTAGTATCCATGGTTCAGTAGGGGCATTGCCAGTGCCGTAAGTTTCCAAAACAACGCCACGCAGCCCCTCGGTATTTAAAATTGCTTCGATGGTTTTTTTAGTTATTCCCGGAAAAAGTTTTAAAATGGCAATATCCGTACATAAATTAGTGTTGAGGACTAATTTTTTAAAATTTGACTTTCTGATTTGACTATGGTCATATTTAATATGTATCCCTACCGTTGCTAATGGATCATAATTAGGTGAGCGGAAAGCTTCAAAGTCTTCGGCATTAAATTTTATTGTACGGTTGCCCCGCATAAGCTGATTTTCAAAATAAACTGCTACTTCAGGTACTATTGCCGTTCCATCAATGGTAGCTGCGGCAATTTCTAATGCGGTAACAAAATTTTCCCGGCCATCGGTACGTAACATTCCCAGTGGGAGCTGCGACCCAGTTAAAACAACCGGTTTATTTAGGTTTTCAAGCATAAAACTGAGTGCAGATGCTGTATATGCCATTGTATCGGTGCCGTGCAAAACCACAAATCCATTATGATTTTCATACTGGTCATAAATTAACTGGGCGATATTGATCCAATGGCGCGGGTGCATGTCGGAAGAGTCTATCACCGGATCGAAGCTGAAACTTTCAATGTTAAAGCCAAACAACTTTTGTGAAGGTAGATATTCGTGGACTTTATCAAAATTAAAAGGAATCAACAGGCCAGTTTCCGCATCTTTAATCATACCAATAGTGCCTCCTGTATAGATGACCAAAACCGAACTTTTAGAAAATAATTTCATAATTATTTTGAATTAAAAACTAATAAATCAACTTAATGGCAATTTAAAAAGCCTAATAGCATTTTCTGTTGTTATGTTAGCAACTTCTGCTACTGTTAATCCTTTTATTTCTGCCAATCTTGCTGCTATAAAGCGTACATAAGCACTTTCGTTACGTTTGCCTCTGTAAGGATTTGGAGCAAGATAGGGCGAGTCGGTTTCGAGAAGGAGATGGCTCATGTCAATGGTGGCTACTACTTTGTCAAGGCCAGAATTTTTATATGTTAAAACTCCACCAATCCCTAACATAAATCCCAGCTCAATAGCTCTTTCGGCCTGCTCTAAATTACCTGTAAAACAGTGGAAAACACCCGTTAGCTGCTGATCAGCATTTTTGTTCAGAACCTCAAAAACTTCATCGAAAGAATCTCTAATATGTAATACAATAGGCAGTTGACTTGTCTTGGCCAGATCTATCTGAAATTGTAAAGAGGCTTTTTGTTTTTCAATAAAAGTTTTGTCCCAATAAAGATCAATTCCCGTTTCGCCAATGGCATAAAATTTATTTGCTTCAAAATGTTCCATTAAATACCCTATTTCCTCTTCCCAGTCGGCTTTAACATTAGTAGGATGAAGCCCTATCATAGGGAAGATGTTTTTAGGATATTTTGAATGAAGATTTAGCAGCCCTGGTAAGCTATCGCTGTTAATGTTTGGCAACAACATGTATCGTACACCAACACTAAATGCACGTTTGATCATTTCATCACGGTCGTTGTCGAAATGATCGAGATATAAATGTGTGTGTGTATCGGTAAGGATCATTTTGCAAAAATAAACGAAACATTACAAGTGGAAAGAACCTTGTTTCTTCTTTAAAAGTTGGCATGGAACCATGATAGCATTTGGAGAGTAAGGGCGAAAAATTATAAACTTATTAGCAAGATGATTGTTTCTAAGTACTGTTTTAATCCAGATTACGCATTAGTCAATTGTAAACACTTAATCGGGATTGGCTTCATAAAATCAATGTTCAGCTCAAAAGTTTTTTATTTATTAATTCGTTTTTAATTAAGTATTTACCTGTATTTTATGGTTTTATTTCATGTTGAATCACACCTCCTCAATTTGACGAAAACTGTATTTTTACCGCAAATTATATTTTATGAATAATATAATACCAAATCAGAAGAGTAAAAAGGATATGCTTTTAGAAATGACTGATGAAAATAAAATGGATGGTTACGAAAAAATTGTTTTTTACAATCAGGAAATCATAGACCGTCTTAGCTTTCATTATCATGAAATATTAAAGTTAATTGGCGAAAATCCTGAAAGGGATGGTCTTTTAAAGACTCCGGAGCGGGTTGCAAAGGCAATGCAGTTTCTAACACATGGATACGATTTGGACCCTGCTGAAATACTTAGGAGCGCCATGTTTAAAGAGGATTACAAGCAAATGGTTCTGGTAAAAGACATCGAAATATATTCGATGTGTGAACATCATATGATCCCATTTTTTGGTAAAGCTCATGTAGCCTATATTCCTAATGAGTATATCGTGGGATTAAGTAAAATACCACGTATTGTAGATGCTTTTGCCCGAAGACTTCAGGTGCAGGAAAGGTTAACTACCGAGATAAAAGACTGTATTCATAAAACTCTCAAGCCTCTTGGTGTAGCAGTGGTAATTGAAGCACAGCATATGTGTATGTCAATGCGTGGAATACAGAAGCAAAACTCTGTTACAACAACCTCCGATTTCACAGGGGCGTTTGCGAACGAGAAAACCAGAGCTGAGTTTATTCATCTTATTGGCTCCAAACTACATTAATAACATAGCTGTAAAAGCTACTACAAATCAACGTTCACTAGGATATTGCTTGGTTTTAATCAAGTGAAAGCACCATGAATTTTGAATTTTTCCAAAACTCTTCAACTCGAGTGATCTCGAAACTGATAACTTTCTTACCGTCATCGCTCTTTCTCATAATATAGCTGTCAGATGGATGTAATGAGATAAGTTTAGCTTTTTTTGCTTCAATCGGGAAGATATTTTGTTCACGGATATCTATAATATTGAAATCAAAGGGGTCAAGCTGATCAGCAAGTTTATTTGATTTTCCTATACCTAAGAAACCACCGCTGCTTACTATTATTCCGCTCTTTTTTAGCTCTTTGGAATTGCCGATAATCCAATAGGCTCTGTGCAATTCTTTATCTTGTTGGTCAATAACTTCTTCTATTTCAGCCTTTTCAGTTTCTAATTGTGTTATTGATGAATACAATTCGTGAATTTGCAAATTCTTGTCATAAAGATCTGCTACTAACTTCTGAATTTCTTTATCCTTTCTGTCCACCTGGCTGTTCAGGTTGTTTATCATCTTTTCGAGTTGTTGTTTCTCACCAGTCGTTGCCTTAAGGCGTTGGCTAAGTAGCTCAAGGTTTTCTCTGTTTTTTTTCATCAGATCATCAATGGCCATAACATCACTTTTAATGTTTTCGATCTGATTGTTATTTGTTTCTATTCCGGAAGAGGCTTTCATAATTCTCTCTTCTCGTATTCTGATGCCGGTCAGGTTTTCTTCAATTTCGTTGAGAAGTAAAATTATGGAATTGATTTCATTCTCTTTTTGGTTTATTAAATTTTGTAGGCTTTGATTTTCCTGCTTTAGTCTCTCTACCTCTTTTCTGTTACAGGAGGTGAAAAAGGTAAGGATAAGTGCTAAAATAAAAATTGACTTTTTCATATTCATAAAATTGAGTGATGATATTTAATAACGATTTTTTTTAGCTAAAAGCTTAAATGTTGTCTAATAATAAGATGAAATCATATGGGGTTGCAGCTCTTCTTGTGGTAACATTATAATGATGAGGGGGGTGAAAATGATTGTAAACTTGATAACAAGGTTTGATTTGTTACAGTGATTTCGGAATGTTTGTTCGGTATTATTTTCATTGGGTAGGTTATATAAATACTTAGTCGTTAAAGCAATGTCAAGTGCTTAATTTGGTATTAAGTTTAGTTCTCTTTTAAATGAAAATCCTTAGAATAATTTAATTTTTATTTTTGCCCGCAAATAAGATGATTAACCAAAATTATTATGAAAGCTTACGTTTTTCCTGGTCAAGGTGCACAGTTTGCAGGTATGGGAAAGGACCTTTACGAAAAGTCATCAATGGCCAAGGAGTTGTTTGAAAAGGCGAATAAAATACTTGGTTTCAAAATTACCGAAATAATGTTCGATGGCACTGACGATGATCTGAAGCAAACTAAGGTTACTCAGCCTGCCATTTTTTTACATTCCGTAATTTTAGCTAGGGTACTAAAAGATGATTTCAAACCGGATATGGTTGCCGGTCATTCGTTAGGTGAGTTTTCGGCTTTGGTAGCCAATAAATCGCTTACTTTTGAAGATGGTTTAAAGCTTGTAAGCAAACGTGCGCTGGCTATGCAAAAGGCGTGTGAGAGTGAGCCTTCTACTATGGCTGCAATCATAGGACTTGATGATGCCATTGTTGAGAATGTGTTGAACGAGACAGAGGAGCTGGTGGTTCCGGCCAATTATAATAGTCCTGGACAATTGGTAATTTCTGGTACTATAAAAGGTGTAGAGGTTGCTTGTGCTAAACTAATCGAAGCCGGGGCCAAACGTGCCTTGATACTTAAAGTTGGTGGCGCTTTTCATTCACCACTAATGGAACCTGCCCGTTTAGAACTTTCAAAAGCCATAGAAAATGTAAAATTCGTAAAAGGTATATGTCCGATATATCAAAATGTTACGGCACAGCCCGTTACCGATCCCGAAATTATTAAAGCCAACTTGATATCTCAATTGACATCACCGGTACGCTGGACCCAAATAATGAAAAACATGTTAGCTGACGGCGCAAAGGAAGTGGTTGAAGTAGGTCCTGGCACTGTATTGATAGGACTGTTCAAAAAAGTAGATCGCAACCTGAACGTTTCAAGCGCTGTAATACCTTAGCAGTTAAAAGAAGATTTATTTTGCTCCACAGTTCTTTTAATTGAACAAAAAGAGATTCAGTAAAAGAAGGTAGGTCTATTTTGTAAAAAATCTACGTGATGATTTTGTGTTCTAAAAAGGCTTTTAGTGGATATGTTTTATTTTTCTTATCCAAAAATAAAAACAATCATTACTTTTGTATGTTATTAAAAGGTTAAAAATGAGTATTATGGATAAATTACTAAGCCCCTCTTTCATTATTCTGTTTTTTTCTTTATTCATTACTCGCTGTATTTTTGCTAAAGGGGATAAAAGTTTTTTTCATGATCCTGAAAAGACCTATAAGGTGTACACATTTGATATTAAGGAGAATATTGCACCACCTGTTTGGCATCTTGTAAAAACAGCTTTAAAAACAGCAAATGAACAGGAGGTAGATCTTATTCTCATCCATATGAACACTTATGGTGGGATGCTTGAGACCGCTGATTCAATACGTACTGCAATTCTTCATTCACCGATTTCAGTTTGGGTGTTCATTGATAATAATGCAGCATCTGCCGGCGCTTTGATTTCGATTGCCTGCGACAGTATTTATATGCGTTCTGGCGCTAATATTGGCGCTGCAACGGTAGTTGATCAGATGGGTGATGCTGTGCCCGATAAATACCAATCCTATATGCGTTCGATGATGCGATCCACTGCAGAGGCAAAAGGCCGTGATCAGAGAATAGCTGAAGGGATGGTTGATCCAAGAATAAAAATTCCTGGAGTCTCCGATTCTGGTCATGTAATAACATTTACAACTTCGGAGGCAATACGTCATAAATTTGCTGAAGGTCAGGCCGAAAGTCTTGAAGATGTACTAAAAGTGGCTGGTATCAATAATTATAAAATTATAAAACACCATCTGTCATTTATTGACCGTATTATTCGATTTCTCATCAATCCTATTGTTTCCGGAATCCTGATTATGATAATTGTTGGAGGGATTTATTTCGAATTACAAACACCTGGCGTAGGCTTTCCGCTTGCTGCTGCAATTACAGCAGCATTGCTCTATTTTGCCCCACTCTATATCGAAGGTATTGCAACTCACTGGGAGATTATCATATTTATAGTTGGGGTCATTTTAATAGCTGTAGAAATATTTGTTTTGCCAGGATTCGGAGTAACGGGAGTATTGGGTATTATAATGGTTTTACTTGGACTAGCGTTAGGAATGGTAGGTAGCAACGGGCCTGAAATGTGGAATTTACCTTTCAAAGAACTGATTGTCGCATTATTTACTGTTATAATAGCATCTTTCGTCTCTTTGGCTATATCTTTTTGGATCAGTAGAAAACTTTTCACTACATCCCGTTTTGGCGAATTAGCCTTGACTACAACACAGGATAAAGAAATAGGTTATACATCTGCAATGGCTTCATACGAAATTATGATAGGAGCAGAAGGAATCGCAAAAACCATATTGCGCCCATCTGGTAAAATAGAAATTGAAAATGAAACGTACGATGCTACAGCAGAAACCGGCTTCATTGAAAAAGGAGATAAGGTAATTGTAACAAATTATATTAATGCCCAGCTTTTTGTAAGAAAATTGCCATAGGTGATTTTTTTAAGGAAAATCTACAATTATCTAAAAACAACCAATCGGTTCGAAAAAGCTAATTTTGCAAAATATTTTTAAAACCTATGCTTGAAAAACTTGAAGCTATTAAAAAAAAGTGGAAAGAGATTGAACAGAAGATGAATGAGCCATCTGCCATGGCTAATATGAAGTTGTTTATCAAACTGAATAAAGATTATAAGGATTTGCAACCTATTGTTGAAGGTTATGACAAATTGAGCCTTATTGTAAATAATATTGAATCGGCTAAGGATGTTTTGAATAATGAAAAAGATGAAGAATTTCGTTCTCTGGCTAAAGAAGAGTTATCTGTTCTCATTCCTCAGCGTGAAGAGTTGGAGGAGAAGTTGCGATTAATGTTGATCCCCAAAGACCCAACGGATAGCAAGAACTCTATCGTTGAGATCAGAGCGGGTACTGGTGGCGATGAGGCTTCAATTTTTGCAGGCGATCTTTACAGGATGTATGTAAAATTTGCAGAATCTAAAGGCTGGAAGGTGGAATATTTGGATTCAACGGATGGTACCGTAGGCGGATTTAAAGAGGTGATTTTCAATATTATTGGTGAAGATGTTTATGGCCAGATGAAATACGAATCAGGTGTGCATCGTGTTCAGCGTGTGCCGGTTACTGAAGCACAAGGAAGGGTACACACTTCAGCGGCATCGGTAGTGGTTTTGCCCGAAGCGGATGAATTTGATGTGGTACTAAACCCTGCTGATATCCGCAGAGACACATTTTGCTCCTCAGGCCCTGGTGGACAGTCAGTGAATACTACCTATTCAGCTATAAGGTTAACCCATATTCCAACCGGAATAGTTGCTACTTGCCAGGACGAAAAATCGCAAATTAAAAATTATAATAAAGCTTTATCGGTGTTAAGAACACGATTGTTCGAATTGGAACACCAGAAATATCTTAATGAAATTGCATCGAAGCGTAAAACTATGGTTTCTACTGGCGATCGCTCCGCCAAAATCCGAACTTACAACTACCCTCAAGGCCGTGTAACAGATCACCGAATCGGACTTACGCTTTACAATCTGCAATCAATCGTGGATGGAAACATACAGGAACTCATTGACCAGCTTCAATTAGCAGAAAATACCGAAAGACTTAAAGCTGAAATTGAAGCGGCATAATCCCTATAACTTTTATTAACTAAATTAAAACGAACTTATAACAATGACAGATCTGGAATATAATACACAACGCAAATCTATTCCTTTGCCAGAATACGGAAGAAATCTTCAGAAAATGGTAACTAAGGTGGTAAATATGAAAGACCGCGAAAAGAGAACTCGGTATGCCCATCAAATTATAGAAATTATGATTCAGATTAACCCAACGGCAAAAGATTCTCCGGAATTAAGGCATAAATTATGGGATCATCTGCACATAATGTCCGACTTCAAACTCGACATTGATTCGCCGTTTCCATTACCGGATAAAGAGGTGCTAAAAACGCAGCCAGAGCAATTATCATATCCTGACGACAACCTTAAATATAATTACTACGGAAGAATAATTCAGAACATTATTGATGTTGTAGCAGAGATGGAAAATGGGCAGGAAAAAGATTTTCATGCAAAAAATATTGCTAACCAAATGAAAAAGTCCTATTTGATGTGGAATCGTGATACAGTAGAAGATAGTTTGATTATTCAGCATTTATCCGAATTATCTAATAATAAGATTAAATTGCCGGAAAACTTTCAGCTGAAACGATCCAGTGAATTGGTAGGCCACCAACAGATGAATAAAAGAAAGGGCGGTTCGCAGGGCCAACAAGGTAAAAAGAGAAAAAGGATAAAATATAACCCTCAGGGGAAATAATAGACAAAACATCGAGGATGTAAATAGTGCGCTTTACTGAATCAGAGGTAATGGCTTATTAATACTGATGTTAAGATCATTATAGATCTTATTTGATAATCATTATTTTACTCACAATGTGATAGTTAAACGATTTTCTGATCATTAAATATTTTTAAATATGAGTTCTTTTGTTATTCAAGGCGGGAAAAAGCTCAATGGGAGCATTACACCTCAGGGTGCAAAAAATGAAGCTCTACAAATTATTTGTGCTACTTTGTTAACGCCCGAAAAAGTAACCATTTCGAATATTCCCCTTATAAAAGACGTAAAAAATCTGATTGATCTGATACGTGATATGGGTGTTAAAGTAGGAAAGGTTGATCGTAATACATTTACATTTGAAGCGATTGACATCAATCTTGATTATCTAAAGTCTGATACTTTTAGGAAAAAAGGGGCAAGTCTCAGGGGATCAATAATGATTTTAGGTCCTTTACTTGCACGATTTGGTGTGGGCTATATACCTCAGCCAGGGGGTGATAAAATTGGCCGTCGTCGGCTTGATACACATTTCATCGGTTTGCAAAAATTAGGCGCCCGATTTGAACATGACAGTGCAAAAAGTTTATTCAAAGCTGAAGCGCCAAAACTCACAGGAACTTATATGTTGCTTGATGAAGCCTCTGTAACTGGAACCGCCAATGTTTTAATGGCTGCTACATTGGCTTCTGGTACTACCACCATTTTTAATGCCGCCTGCGAACCTTATTTAGTACAGCTTAGTAAAATGTTGAACAGGATGGGAGCCAAAATTACAGGAATTGGCTCTAACCTCTTGACTATTGAAGGAGTGGAAAGGCTTAACGGGTGTGAACATAAATTGTTACCCGACATGATTGAGATTGGGAGTTTTATTGGATTAGCAGCAATGACGCAATCGGCAATCACAATTAATGATGTGGACTGTAGTCAGTTAGGAGTCATTCCGGCGGTGTTTCGTAGATTGGGAATTAAGATTGAAGAAAATAATAACAAACTTATTATCCCTGAACAGGACCTGTATGAGATTGATACTTTTATGGATGGTAGCATAATGACTATCGCAGATGCTCCCTGGCCTGGTTTTACACCTGATTTGATCAGCATCGCTTTGGTTACCGCTATTCAGGCAAAAGGCAGTGTGTTGATACATCAGAAGATGTTTGAAAGTCGTCTTTACTTTGTTGATAAGTTGATAGATATGGGAGCGCAAATTATCCTTTGTGATCCACATCGCGCTACGGTGATTGGTCTGGCACGAAAATATCAATTACGCGGGTTGAGAATGAGTTCGCCCGATATAAGGGCAGGCGTTGCATTGCTTATCGCGGCTTTATCAGCATCGGGAGAGAGTATAATTGATAATATTGATCAAATAGATAGGGGATATCAGGATATTGATATTAGGTTAAAGGCATTGGGAGCTGAAATTGTCAGAGTGTAAATGATTTTATATAATCAGCAAAACTAATTTTTACATGCCATCGCGTATTTTGACATTTCTTTTTTTGATATTCTTATCTGCTTCAACCGAAAATTTATTTGCACAGAGTGCGGTAATAGGACTTGAAGTCGGCGACATTGCACCAAATATCAGTATGCCTGACACAAAAGGTGAAATTCTTAGTCTTTACGATCTTCGGGGGAATATAGTATTGATTCACTTTTGGGCAGCATGGTGCCGCCCATGCAGGCATGAAAATGTTGAGCTTGCAGAAATTTACAAATTATTTAAAGATAAAAGATTGAAATCTGAAAATGGGTTCAGGATATATAGTGTTTCGTTGGATAAAACCCGTGAAAACTGGCTTTCGGCAATCGAAAAAGATGAGTTAACATGGAAGGAACACGTCAGCGTTTTAAAAGGTTGGGATTCGCCAGCTGCAATAGCATTTGATATCAGAGCAATACCCGCCGGCATATTAATAGATGGAAATGGAAAGATAGTGGCTAAAAATCCAAAAATCGAACAGTTGCAGCAAATACTTTCTGAGAGGAGCCAATAAACTTTTTAAATCAGATAAAGATATTATTCTGACATTCTGACGTTAAAACAGTTGATGGCAATACTTTTGATAGGCACAGGAATTAATTCAAAAATTATCGTTGCAAAATATTGATTATTAAGTCATAAGATTATGATAGATGAAAAGAGGGTTGATCCGGAACATACGGAAGGAGAAATTCCCATAGAGAAAGGTAATAAAAGTTCAGAAAACAAAAAGCAGGATAAATCTGTTGGCGATTCTGAAAACGCTGAAAAACATACATTAAAAAAAGGCGCTAAAGCTGTTAAAAAATATGAAGATAAAATACAAGAGTTAGAAGAGAAATTAAAGGAAATCAATGATAAATATCTGAGATTATTTTCTGATTTTGATAACTTTCGTAAAAGGACGGCTAAAGAGCGGCTCGATCTTTTAAACATAGCATCAGAAGAGGTTATTTTAAGTTTACTTCCAGTTATTGATGATTTTGAACGGGCGCTGGCAGTGGTTGAAAAAAATAATAACAACACCGATTACGAGGGTATTAAGTTAATATATAATAAGCTCATAAATATCTTAGGAAAAAAGGGTCTTTCACCGATCAATAGCAAGGGAGAGCTATTTGATACTGATTTTCATGAAGCCTTCACCATTATTCCGGCGCCATCCGAAGATATGAAGAACAAAGTTATTGACGAAATTCAAAAGGGTTACATTTTAAATGGCAAAGTGATTAGGTTTGCAAGGGTTGTAGTAGGACAGTAATTGGATACCTGTGTGTCATAAACAATTGAAAATATGACAAAAAGAGATTATTACGAAATACTTGAAGTTCAGCGTAATGCCAGCGAGGCTGAGATCAAGAAGGCTTATCGCAAGATGGCTCTTAAATATCATCCTGATAAAAATCAGGGTGATAAGGGGGCTGAGGAAAAGTTTAAAGAAGCTGCAGAAGCTTACGAAGTGCTGAGTGATCCTGACAAACGTGAACGCTATAACCGTTACGGACACGAAGGTGTTCGGGGGCAGGGCGGCGGTATGTCAATGGATGATATTTTTTCGCATTTTGGTGATATTTTCGGAAGCGCTTTTGGTGGCGGGTTTGGCGGTTTCAGTGGTTTTGGCGATGGTGCACGCCGTCGTATTAACCGTGGCTCCAACCTGCGGGTAAAAGTTAAACTTACTCTTGAAGAGATAGCTGTTGGCGTTGAGAAAAAGATAAAGGTAAACAAATACGTAAAATGTGAAGCTTGTACAGGCTCAGGCGCACAAAACGGATCAGCATACAGCACTTGTGGAACATGTCATGGAACTGGTCAAGTAACTCGTGTTACTAATACATTCCTCGGGCAAATGCAAACTACATCCACTTGTCCAACCTGCGGAGGCGAAGGACGATTAATAACACAAAAATGTACCTCCTGTGGCGGCGATGGGATTGTGAAAGACGAAGAAATAATTAGTATTAACATACCTGCCGGAGTAGCAGATAGAATGCAACTTTCGGTGAGTGGCAAAGGAAATGCTGGAGCAAGAGGAGGAATAAATGGCGACCTGATCATTATTATTGAAGAAAAAGAACATGAAGAATTAGTACGTGATGGTAATAATCTGATTTTTGAAAAATATATTTCTTTCCCTGAAGCAGCATTGGGATGCCAGATAGAAGTGCCAACACTTGAAGGAAAAGCACGTATTACTTTGGAACCGGGTGTGCAAAGTGGTAAAGTGTTGCGCCTGAAAGCAAAAGGGTTACCAAGCATTGATCGTTACGGTAAAGGAGATTTGTTAATAACCTTGAACGTTTGGACACCAGAGAGCCTTACAAAGGAAGAAAAGAGAATTATGGAGGAGCTTTCTCAATCGTTAAGCTTTACCCCGAAACCCTCAAAAGGACAAAAGAATTTTTTTAGTAGGATGAGGGAATATTTTCAATAAGAAGGGATCATTTTATCTGAGGATCCTATGGTTTTATTTACTCACTTTCTTAAAATATCATTAGGGCGTTGATAACTGTCTTTACCATCGGTGAGCCAATCGAGTGAGAGCCTGACAAAATAGATCTGATACTCTTCAAATTCGCCATTTTCGTAAGCACAGCCAATAGTACCATCGTTCAATATTGTAAGTGACGAATATCCGGATAATCCTTCGTAAATAACTTTTGAAACAGGCCATGTAACTCCTTCGTCATAGCTCATAAACAAAGTAAGGTTTTTTCGTGTTGTTGGATGTGAAGCAGTAGAAAAGAGTAACCGGCTTTTGTCGTAACCGTCAAGTACGGAAGTGTAGCGTATAAAATCGGCGTTAACTGCCGGATCAATCAGTTCGTGCTGAAAAAAGGGCGCTCCCCAGGTATCACCACCATCTTCACTAACAACAATTTTTCGGCAATTGGGTGTCTTATTTCTAATGTTCATTATCAGGTTGCCGTTGTCTAATTCCATAATTTTAGCCTCATCGCCTATTGCTGAAGCTTGGGCAGATTTGTAATTCCATGTAAGCCCTACATCATCGCTATAAATCATAAAGTTACTTATTGTATAATCTGCCTCTTGTCTTACGCCGATAGCGCCTACTATTCTTCCGTTACGCAACTGGTGTGCGCTTCCCGATGCTAACCAGGCAGCATACCAGCCGGGTGCATAAATTGAATTGGTATGATCAACAGGTTTACTCCATGATACTCCATTATCCTCGCTACGGCATACCTGAAACCTGATTGGATTATCAAATGTGGAGTGAAAAAGCCCAATATGAGATGCAAACATACAAAGTATTACACCGGATTTTTTATCAACAACCAGGGCAGGATCGCTAGCGCCATACATTCCGAAATCGCAAATGACAGATGCGTCTGACCAACTATTGCCCTGATCGAAGCTGCGACGATACATGATGTCAATATTATTTGGTAAATCGCCGGTTCTGTCAACCCGTGCATCTACAGCAACAATCAGCGACCCATCGTTGGCTGTGGTTAGTGCAGGTATTCTAAAGTTGGCCGAACCATAATCGCCACCGGAAAAAAGTAATTTGTGCTCTAAAAATATCAGCCTGTTGCTCTTTTCGGCAGAAGGTGTTACTGGATAATCAATTTTATCAATGGTAACAGAGCTTATTTTTCCAGCTAAATAATTACCCTCTTTAGCGGTTGATTGTAAATCAGCAGAAACCCAAATAAAATTATTACCCTCGTGTAGTGAATGATTACAAATTATGGTGATATCTTTTTTTTGTGGTTTTAAACTTTTAAGTAAAAGGCTATTAGACGTCCGTGTGGAATTAAAACTCAAGTTGATGTTAATTTGCTTTATATCGGAGATATCGGTTGTGCCATCAAGTGAAAAGGTGAGCGAGGTAAGTTCAAGAGGATTGCCAGTTCCAATGGTAATTACATTAGCAGCAACAATACCTTCGTTAATATTTCCTCTACCAACGGGTGTATTAGTGGTAACTTCTATTATCGTATCAATGCACATCATCTGGTTACTTAGGTTGAATAGAGAATCACTAAGAAAACATGGATTGAAATCATTTTGTAGGCCGATAATCTTAATTCCGGATATCGTATTATTAATTTCAGTTATCGCAAAGTTCTTTGCCTTATAAAAAGCGAACTGTACGAAAATTAATAAGAAGAATAAAACAGGTAGAAAAAACTTTTTCATTATTGAAACGAATTGTAATTATGCTGTATGACTTGTAAACTTAAAACTGCCTCGAAGATAGAGAATATTTTTATCCCGCATTATTGTTTGTTAGATGCTTAATTCGTGTTTAATGGATTATTCTTAAGAGAGATAAAAAAATTTTTTTCAAATGAAAACTATAAAACGAAAATAGTTTTATAGTTTTGCACCCTGAAAAAAATTGCTTAGCCATATGGAAACGAAAGAGAGAATTTTGATAAAAGCTGGTGAGCTATTTAGGGGATTAGGGATAAAAAATGTTACGATGGACTCCCTTGCTTCGGACTTAGGCATTTCAAAGCGAACAATTTATGAGTGTTTTAGTCATAAAGATGATTTGGTTATTTCCACCATGCTGTATTACATTCAGAATGAGAATGAGGAGTTGTCGAAAATCGTAAATGAATCAAAGCATGTTGTTGAGGCGATGTTCAAAATAATAAAACATAAACGTGAACTCCTCGATTCATATTCACCTTTGTTCAAAAAAGATATCGCACGCTACCTCCCAAGGATTATCAAACTTTATTATACCCGGGCAGATGACTTAAAGCGTTATTCACTTTCCTATATTCTGTTGGAAAGAGGAATTAAAGAGGGGGTATTCAAAGAAGGGATCAATATTAAAATAGTGGACAGCTTCCTTCAGGATCTGATGGTTACAATGCATAAAAGTCAACGGATTGTACTTTTAAAACCTAATGAAAGGGAGATATTGGAAAATATTTTCATCCCCTATTTCAAGGGCTTGTCCACCTGAAAAGGAATTGAGCTGATGGATGAATTTTTTGGAAAATTAGAAGAATAAAAACATATCAAAATGAAATTTAAATATTTAGTTATTATCGTGGTTTTGTTGTTTCAGGCAAGTCTGAGTTATTCGCAGGAGTCACTTCGTTTAAGTCTTATGGATGCTCGTGCTTATGCATTGGAGTATAATAAGACTATGAAAAACTCAAATTTTGCTATTGACAAAGCGCAATACGCACTTCGCGAGGCAATTTCAGCAGGCTTGCCGCAAATTAATGCTTCGGCCGACTATTCCAACGCCCTTGGCGCTAAGATCTCTATTCGTTTTCAGGAAGGGATGCCGGCAGCCGAAATTGACATTAAACCTCAAAGCAATTTGTACTTGAATGTGAATCAGTTACTCTTTAGCGGTAATTATATTGTCGGCGTTCAGTTAGCTAAGTTGTCAAAAGAGTTTTCTAATCTTGGGTTAGAGAAAACGGAACTTGATGTTATTACAGCCGTTAGCGATGCCTATTACGCGGTTCTGATCACTGAGGAGATGCTTTCTATTTTAGAAAAAAATGTTGAAAATCTTCAGGACCTGTACCGTAAATCTGAACCGATGGTGCATGTCGGGGTCATTGAACAAACCGATCTTGATCAGCTTTCTGTTCAGTTGACTTCGCTTTTAAATGTACGTTCGGCCTCGGAGAGGCAGGCAGAGCTTGCCAAAAATCTGTTGCGGCTTCAATTAGGTGCCTCTATTGATACAGAACTTATCTTGCTTGATACGTTAGAGCAATTGATAGAAGATTCGGCTCTGGAAAATGTGTTGCTCAATGAATTTAATCCCGAAGGGAATATTGATTTTCGAATGATACAACAGCAAGAGACGCTTACACGTAAAATGGTGGATATGAACAAGGCAAATGCTTTGCCTACTTTAGTTGCATTTTATCGTTATACACACAAGTTGTTAAAGCCTGATTTTGATATGTCGCCACCCAACATGATTGGTTTGCAGTTGAATATTCCGATTTTCTCCAGTGGGCAGCGTTATTCCCAAACACAGCAGGCGAAAGTAGATTTAAAAACCGTTGAGAACAACAAGGCGCTTGTAGAAGATCAATTACGCATTACGGAACGACAGATGCGTTTTAACTTTCAAAATGCACTTGAAACATTTGAAAATCAACAAAAAAATATTGAAGTATCGCGCCGGGTATATTTAAACCTAAAGTTGAAATACGGGCAAGGCATGTTATCTTCTCTCGACTTGATAAATGCCGATAATAATTACCTTAAAGCAGAATCAGATTACATTAATTCGATGATGCAGGTGCTAAGTACACGTTTGCAATTAGAAAAAATTTACGGAACAATATATTAATAAAAGGAATTTAAAAATGAAACATATCATTTATTTTGGTTTAGCTTTTACTATGCTCGCAGCTTGCTCGGGCGAGACTATAAAAAATGACGGGAAAGAAAAGGAGGAGCTGGCAGCAGAGCCTGTTGAAGTGCTTGTCATCTCAACACGCGAGATTACCCGCGATGTTGAATATACCTCCACTGTTTTAGCATGGGAAGAGGTGCATTATGCGCCGGCAGCGCCCGGTAGAATTGACAATATCTTTGTAAAGGTAGGACAGAGGGTTGCAGAAGGTGAACTTTTAGTTCAAATGGATCAAACTCAGCTCCATCAGGCAGAAGTACAGCTTCAAACACTTAAAACTGATTTCGCACGTATTGACACTCTGAATAAAACCGGAAGTATCCCGCGTCAGCAATACGATCAGTTGAAGGCTCAATTAGATATTGCCCAAAGCAATGTGAATTTTCTTAAGGAGAACACTAAATTAACGGCTCCCTTTTACGGCATTGTTTCAGGAAAGTATTTTGAAGCCGGCGAGATGTATTCTGGCGCTCCCATACCTACAATAGGAAAATCGGCGATACTCTCATTAGTTCAAATTGACCGTCTTAAGATTTTATTGGCCGTTTCGGAAAAATATTTCCCAATGGTAAACAAAGGTATGCCCGCTACCGTTATCTCCGACATTTATCCCGATAAAGTCTTTGAAGGTAAGGTGTTTAATATTTATCCTACTATAGATCCTACCAGCCGAAGTTTTAATATTGAGATTTCGTTAGATAATACCGGTGAATTGTTACGTCCGGGAATGTTTTGTCGCGTTAGGCTTGATCTCGATAGGGAAGAGGCCATTGTGCTGCCATCAATTGCCATATTAAAACTTCAAGGCTCTAACGATCGCTATCTTTTTATAGAAGAAAACGGAATAGCAAAAAGAATCCCTGTTACACTTGGAAAACGCTATAATGAATTTGTGGAGGTGATTTCGGATGAGTTGAAAGAGGGTGATAAGTTGATAATTCGCGGACAGGCACGTCTGCTTGACGGTATGCGTGTAACAGTAAATTAATTTCTGAATACTGAAAAAATAACTTTATGAGTATATATAAATCTGCAATAAACAGACCTATCACTACTTTCATGATATTTACCGCTGTGATTGTGGTGGGGATTTATGCATTGATTAAGATGCCGGTTGACCTGTATCCTGAGATTGATCCGCCCTATATTTCTGTAATGACTACCTACCCGGGCGCAAGCGCTCTTGATATTGAAACAAATATAACCAAAATTCTTGAGGATGCATTGAACACGGTTGATAATGTTAAGGAGGTTACTTCAACCTCAACGGACAACTTATCGGTGATAACTTTGAAGTTCAACTGGGGATCGAATCTTGATGAAGCTACCAATCAGATGCGTGATGTGATTGACCGTGTGTATGATTACATGCCGGAAGATGTTGATAGACCTACAATTTTAAAGTTTAATACCAGTATGATGCCGATAGTTTTTTATGCCGTTACGGCAAATGAAAGCTATCCTGGTTTGGACAAAATTCTTGAAGAGAAAATTATTAATCCTCTAAACCGTATTGATGGGGTAGGTTCGGTTTCGATGATCGGTGCGCCTAAAAGAATAATCTATATAGAGGCAGACCCCCGCCGATTGGATGCTTATAATCTGACAATAGAACAAATAGGAGGAATTATTGCTTCTGAAAACCTGAATATGCCCTCAGGAAATGTGAAAATGGGTGATATGGATTATCAGCTACGCATTCAGGGCGAATTTACTGATAGCAGGCAATTGGCTGATCTTGTTGTTGGAAATTATAACGGAATACCAATTTATTTGCGTGATGTGGCTGTAGTACGCGATTCGCTGAAAGATCTTTCGCTCGATGAAAAGATCAATGGAAAAACAGGGTTGCGTATGTTCGTGATGAAACAATCGGGCGCAAATACGGTAAAAGTAGCGCGTGAGGTAAATAAAAACCTCAACGAGCTAAAAAAAACTTTACCTCCCGATATACAAATAAACCAGATTCTTGACACCTCTTCATTTATTAAAGGAGCAATCAGCAACTTGTCGCAAACGCTGATCTATGCCTTTATCTTTGTAGTGTTGGTAATTCTGGTCTTTCTCGGAAGGTGGAGAGCTACATTTATTATAGCGCTAACAATACCTGTTTCGCTTATTGTCGCATTTATTTATCTCTTTATTACCGATAACTCTATTAATGTAATCTCGCTTACTTCGCTCTCTATTGCAATAGGAATGGTGGTGGACGATGCCATTGTAGTACTCGAAAATATAACCCGCCATATTGAAAGAGGAAGTAGTCCACGCGAAGCCGCTATTTATGCTACTAATGAAGTGTGGTTAGCGGTAATTATTACAACACTAGTTGTTGTAGCCGTTTTTTTTCCCCTTACCTTGGTAGGAGGGATGACCGGAATGATGTTCAATCAGCTTGGTTGGATTGTTACGATTACTGTTGTAGCTTCAACATTTGCTGCAATTTCGCTTACTCCAATGATGTCGAGCAGGATGTTGAAATTGCGTAAAAAAGAGGTCAAAATGAAAAAATTTAGCTATGGAAGAACTATTGAGCCGCTTCTTAACAAGCTTGACGACTTTTATGCCAAAACGCTTACATGGGTTTTACGTCATAAAGCTTTTGTGTTGATAAGTCTAAGTATTGTTTTTATTGCATCATTGTTCTCTTTGAAATTTGTTGGTACTGACTTTATGCCGCAGACTGACGAATCACGTTTGTCAATTAGTATGGAGCTTCAAACAGGAACACGCGTTGAAGAGACAATGAAAACAGCTCGTAAATTAGAGAATATTATTCAGGAAAAATTTCCGGAAGTAGAACTGCTTAATGTCTCAACAGGTTCGGATGATGAGGGTGGTATGTTTTCGCTGTTTATCGGCTCTGGGTCTAACATTATTAATGTTATGATGCGTTTAACACATGTGGACGAACGCGAAAGAACAGTATGGGATATTGCTGATGAAATGAGAGATATTGTAAAAGCTTTTCCAGAAGTGGTAACATTCAATATTTCAACAACCGGAGCAGGAATGGGCATGGGCGGTGAAAGCAATGTAGCTATTGAGATTTTTGGATATGATTTCAATACCACAAACAGAATAGCAGAGGAGTTCCGCCAGAGATTAAGCAATATGCCCGAAGCCAAAAATATTGTAGTCAGCCGTAAAAATGACAAACCTGAGCTTCAAGTGGTACTCGATAGGGAAAAGATGGCACTTCATGGATTGAATAGCGCCACAGTCTCTACCATGATTCGTAACAGGGTAAACGGAATGATTGCATCGCGGTTTAAAGAAGAAGGAGAGGAATACGACATCAGGATTAGATTATCCGAAGAATATCGCAATTCAATTACTCTGCTCGAAGAGCTGACTATAATGAACCAACAAGGTAAGAAGATAAAACTTAAAGAGATCGGAAGTATTGAAGAGTATTGGGGGCCGCCCTCTATTCAACATAAACGAAAAGAACGTATAGTAACCGTATCGGCTATACCGAACGGTATTTCGCTAAGTGAACTGGCAAAAAAAATAATCAAGCTTACCGACGAAGTACCTGTTCCTCAGGATGTACTTGTTAACGTGGGTGGGTCTTATGAGGATCAGCAGGAGTCGTTTCAGGATTTAATGTTGTTGATGCTCATGAGTTTGATTCTAGTATTTATAGTAATGGCTTCACAGTTTGAATCGTTCACTATGCCGTTTATCATTATGTTCTCTATTCCATTTGCTTTTACAGGAGTAATGCTTGCATTGTTTATTACCGGCTCAACGTTGAACATAGTAGCAGGCCTTGGCGCTGTGTTGTTGATTGGAATAGTGGTGAAAAATGGAATTATTTTGGTTGACTTTACCAACCTGATGCGCGACAGAGGAATGAGGCTTTATGATGCTATTGTGGCTGCAGGACGCTCAAGGCTTCGCCCTGTATTGATGACTGCCTTAACCACAATCTTAGGGATGGTACCGTTGGCTTTTAGCACTGGAGAAGGATCCGAAATATGGCGACCGATGGGAATTACAGTAATCGGCGGGCTTGTTTTTTCAACAATCATAACAATGATCATTGTACCGGTGATGTACGGGTTGATGGGACGCTCGGGCGAACGAAACAAAATCATGAAATTAAGAAAGCAATTTAATGCTTTGGATGATTAACTTTTACAAAAAAAGGACTAAGTATGAAAGCAATATTTATCGTTTTTAATCAAGCGCATACTGAAAGGGTGGAATATATCTTAGATAAGCTCGGAATACGTGGCTATAGCTGGTGGAGCGAAGTGAAAGGACGCGGAAGCGTGGATGGAGAGCCTCGGCAAGGAACGCATACATGGCCCGAAATGAATTCGGCGCTTATTGCTATTGTGGAAGAAGAAAAAGTGAAACCCCTATTAGAAAGGGTGAAAAAGGTAGATGAAATCAACAGGGAAGTTGGTATTAGAGCTTTTGTATGGAGTATAAATGAAATGTATTGATCCTACGTGAGCCTTGTTCCCAAAAAATAGATAAAAAAACCCGATAAGGGTGAATTTATCGGGTTTTCAAAATTGAAATATCTAATCAATTAATTTTGCTTCAATACTTTAATAATATTAGTTTTTTCAGGACTTAATATTCTGACAAACATAATCCCTGCTTTGGCTTTAACTCCGGATTTATTAATACCAGTCCATTTAAATGAATGATTACCAAAGGGTAAAAGTCCATTATACAATTCAGCAACCACTATTCCGTGGATGTCAATTACTTCAATCTTAACTTCCTGATTGATATCATTGTAGAATTCAATGGTCATCTTTTCGGTAAATGGATTTGGATAAATATGGCATCTATTTTCTAAGAAATCATTAACTCCGGGAATAATATCAATATCACAAGCGAGTATAAGGTAATCCATCCCTACAGATGAAGTTATCTGAACCGAATCATATTGAATATTGGCAAACGATTTAAGAATAGGCACCATCAGTGTTACATCAAATGAAACTGATTCGTTAGGTTGCATCTGGTGAGGGAGCGAAACCGAAATGTTAGAAACCTCCCAAGCAAAGTGCCCGTAGTTCTCCATTTGTATCTCTTCAAGCGTTATCGGCACATTTGAAGCATTAATGAATTTTGCAGTTTGCGGTATAGCGATAGAATTCGGATCGGTAAACCACAAAGTATCCGGTTCAAGGGCAGTGTTATAAAAAGCGTTTATAGTTACTTCAAAGTCAACCGGCAGCGGTATCAGGCTGTTGTCCGGGTCATTGGAGGCAATTAAAATTTCACCATGATATAATTGCGGTGTAAGTTGTGAAGCATCCATCAATACGGAAAGGTCAACACACTGGCCTGGCGAGATTATACCCGATTGTATATATGGCAAAAGCCAATTAATTTCACAAATCACTATGCTGAATTTTAATGTAATATTGGTTGCCTGATGGCCACCATCTCCATAACTATCCTCTATCCACACTTCCCAGTCGCCAATTATCTCTTCATTGTTAAATACGTCCAGGTCGAAAGTGTAGTCCCCACTTGGTAATCCCGAAGCGATTTCTGCAGTGGTTCCGGCTGGCGATTTTATATGGAAACTTCCTTCCTCAGGCCAATTATCTGTTGTCCATGAGTAGCTTATCTCCACCCCTGCAATTTTTCCTTCCATCCCTACGGGCAATGTTGTCCAGCCCATTTCGACCAGTGTATTATAATCATAAGAGTTGGTTGCTGGACTGTCAGAAAGCGAGAAATTGAAATACTCAGTCATCACTGTGTTAGTTTCAATATCAAAATAGAGTTCAGCAGCACCAAGATTACAAATTGTAAAAGATTCTATGGTTGATTCACCTTCCACTGCGGTGGCAGTAATTTGTTCCGGATAAACTGTGATGTGCGGATAAGCCTCTTCACCCATAATAAATGTGTGAGGGTCGGGCGCTCCAATAAATGGATGCTTGATACGTTGATTAGCCTCATCGGCTGCAAATAAATAATAATCAACCTGACTACCCGGTGTTCCGGCAGGAATGGATCCTTCCCATAGTTGTTCCGATATGTTAGTCATAGAAGCCGTTTGCCAGTTTTGGCCATTCATACGGTAATAGATCAAAACGGAATCACTCTGCAGAGGCTCTCCGCTAAATGCTTTTATAGTAGCTTGCAGCACATACTCCGGCTGTAAAGGTTGCTCGCCCAACAATGGTATATGCTGGATATGTACTTTTTTAAGATTAGTTATCCCGATTGTCCTGCAATGCAATGCATCGGTTGATTGCCAACTTCCGGTAAAACCGAGCACCTCATATCCAGGCATTGCCTCCTGATAAGTAGCTATAGCCTGAGCATCGTAACTTGAATTCATAATAGGAACAAAAACCTGATCATTAAGAATAAGTGAGTTACTATAGGGCTGATTATTAGGAGTATTTACCCTTATAACCTGTAGCGGCGTTCCATAAGAAGAAGTTTGGGCGGCAAAATAGGCAGCGGTAGCTTCGATAGCATTATATTGTTGGTGGCTTGGCGGAACAGCGCGTATCAAAATCTTATCGGGAGCAAGATATTTTCCCCAACAATCAATATGGTCAATATAGGTATTGTTTGGATCAGGAACAACGTGATAAGTATGTATTCCAAAATAATCCAAAAAAATCTGATCAATCTGCGTATGTGAAAAGGATTGATTTTCGTTCCACACTAAATTTGTTGAGGCAGAGATGCCCATTCCATCGGTCATATAATTTCCACCACAATGTTTCAAATCAATTGCAAACAAGTTGATGCCAAGAACTTCTGCTACCTTAGCAGGTATCATATTATCCTGAGGGCGTGGGCGGTTATAAATAAAATCCACAATACCCATTTGGTCATCTTTGTCGGCAATAAACCAGGGGCCGTAATCCCGGGTCCAATAGCTATTTGTCGGTGCAATAATGAAAGTACAATTTTCTAAATTGACCCCTTGATTCTGATATTGATTAGTAACATAATTTTGCTCTGCCGAGCTTGCCACAATCGTTGTTACACCACACTTTTGCGACATTGCAGCAATAAGCTGATAGGATATTCCAAACTGATACCTTATCAGTACGCTCTCTACCTGGTCGAACTCAGCAAAGTTGATAATAGGCCCGACAGGAGGGTCGGTTGCTCTAAAATCTTTTCCTATCAGATGGCTATGCTTCGCCTCCTCAGGAGTCATCCAATGTTTCAAGGTAATTGGCTTTTCATTTTCCGAAGAGGCCATTTGAGCAAAGGCAAAATTGATAAACATGCTCACAGAAATAAGCATTGAAATAAAGAGGCGTAATAAGTTTTTCATAGTAATGATGGATTTTGAAAGATCAATATCATAAAACTCTTTACAAAATTAAGCATTTCCATTTAGTAGCCTTTCATTTTAAAATATTGGCTTATTGTGAGTTTGTAACAAAGGAAATGTTGATTAAATGCAGAAGCCTATTAAATATATTACCAAATCAATTAACTATTTTTGCAGATAGATTTATCAAAAATCCAGTATTCAAATTATTAAAATAAAGGAGTTATTATGAACAAACATCTTAGCGGTTTAAAACCAAATGCAGTATGGAAAAATTTTGAAAAGCTCACACAAATTCCTCGTCCTTCAAAAAAGGAGGGACGTATCATTCAATTTATGAGGGAATATGGTGAGAGATTAGGGCTTAAAACTTTTGTTGATGAAGTAGGTAACGTCATCATCAGTAAACCTGCCACTCCAGGCATGGAGGATCGCAAAGGCGTTATCCTTCAAGGTCATCTCGATATGGTGCCACAGGCTAATAGTGACAAGGAGTTCAATTTCGAGACTGATCCTATCGAAGCATATATTGATGGTAAATGGGTAACTGCCAACGACACCACCCTTGGCGCTGACAACGGCATTGGTGTGGCCGCAGCTATGGCAGTTCTCGAGGCTACTAATTTGGTGCATGGCCCCGTTGAAGCGCTTTTTACAATAGATGAAGAGACCGGAATGACAGGCGCTTTTGGGTTGAAACCGGGTATTTTGAAAGGTGATATCCTGCTTAACCTCGATTCGGAAGATGATAGCGAATTAAATATCGGCTGTGCCGGAGGAGTAGATGCTACAGTTACTTACCAGTATGAAGAAGTAACAGCGCTTGCTGAAAACGTTGGTTTTAAAGTTATGCTCTCCGGGATGAAAGGTGGACACTCAGGTATTGACATTTCGCTTTACAGGGCAAATGCCAACAAACTACTTTTTAGGTTTCTGAAAAAAGCCTCCTCAGAATATGAAGTCCGCATTGCCGAAGTGGAAGCCGGCAGCCTACGTAACGCAATCCCACGCGAGGCATGGGCGCTACTTTCTGTTGGCAAAGCCAAGCTCGAAGGCATTAAAGGATGGTTAGACGAGTTCACCAAAACGGTGAAAAACGAATACAAAACTGCCGATCCCGATTTAAAAGTTGCTTTCGAAATAGTGGATAATCCTACAAAGGTTATGGATGATAAGTCGCAGACTGACTTTATTAACGCTATTTATGCCTGTCCCAACGGTGTTGTACGTATGAGCAACGACATGGAGAATTTGGTTGAGACCTCCACCAACATGGCCATTGTTACCATTAAGGATGGTGAAGCAATTGTAAAAAATTTACTTAGAAGCTCGGTTGATTCTGCAAAACATGACTTGGGCGAGGTTGTTAAAAGTGTATTTGAAATGATTGGCGCAAAGGTAGAACTCGATGGTGATTATCCAGGATGGCAGCCTAACCCCAATTCGCCTATCCTGAAAGAGATGCAAGAGATTTACAATAAAAAATTTGGCAAAATCCCCAAGATAAAAGCTGTTCATGCTGGCTTGGAGTGTGGGCTTTTAGGGGGAGTATATCCTCATTTGGACATGATCTCATTTGGCCCAACCATCAAGTATCCACACTCTCCGGATGAAAAAGTAAATATCGAGTCGGTAAATAAGTTTTGGGAATTCCTTGTAGAGACACTCAAACACATCCCAAAAAAGTAGATAATCGAAAGGGATAAATCGGGATTAAACCTTTGGTAAATTGTCCAAATATTATTTCTGGATATTCCGGTTTGATTTGTGTCATTGATTTCGGTTTAAATTGTGCCACCCTCAAAGATCAGTTTATATTATCTCGAAAAAAACGAGATAAGTTATGGCAAATAAACTTGATCCTATGGATTTAAAACAAATTCTAACACTACAAAAAGAGGGGCTGAGTAGCCGCAGAACAGTGTTAACACTTGGTATTTTACGCAATACCGTCAATTCTTATGCTGCAGAATTTTGGCGGAAATATGCTATGGAGAGGGGTTCGATGAAATTAGAACACGAGCCCGGATATGTGATGTTTGTTGACTTTGCCGGTAAGAAGCTTGAGTTTAAAGACAGACATACCGGATTGGATATTCAAGATCTGAACCGGTTAGTTTTTTTACCGGACAACAATGAAAAAAATTATTGATACTTTTATCACCTGATTTAAAGGGATCGGTCAACGGGTTCTCCGATTTTCTTTAGATCATCAAAATGAGTTATCAGAACCCACTAAAAAGTATTAACAACTTAAAAATGGATCAGTACAACATTAATCAAATGCTTGAAGAGCTTGGCATTCGGCCAATTAATAATGGCCTTCATACGGGTGTCAAATGGATTGAAACAAATGGTGAACTTATTGAATCTTATTCGCCCACTGATGGCAAGTTGATTGCTAAGGTTAAACAAGCGACATGGGATGATTATGAAGCTCTTGTATCGCGTGCGCAGGAGGCTTTTCTTTATTGGCGATTGGTTCCGGCGCCTAAGCGCGGTGAGATCGTCAGACAGATTGGTCAAGAATTAAGGAAATACAAGGAGCCTTTGGGTAAACTTGTCTCCTACGAGATGGGGAAAGTGTATCAAGAAGGCCTCGGCGAGGTACAAGAGATGATTGACATTGCTGATTTTGCAGTAGGTCAGTCGCGGCAGTTGTATGGATTTACCATGCACTCCGAACGTGAAATGCACCGAATGTACGAACAGTATCATCCTCTTGGGATTGTAGGTGTTATTTCAGCTTTTAACTTCCCGGTAGCCGTATGGTCGTGGAATGCGATGATAGCCTTAATAGCAGGCGACGTAGTTATTTGGAAACCTTCGTCGAAAACGATGCTTTGTGCTATAGCAACACATAATATCATACAGAAAGTTTTACATGATAATAATTTACCCGATGGGATCCTGAACCTGGTTGCCTCCAGTTCTAAATACGTAGGGGATGATTTTTTGGCAGATCGGCGAATACCATTGATCTCAATTACAGGTTCGACAAGGGTAGGTCGTAAGGTAAATCAGATTGTTGGGGCTCGGTTAGGTAAAACAATTTTGGAGCTTGGCGGAAATAATGCAATCATTATTTCGCAAAACGGCAACCTTGATATGGCGTTGATAGCCAGTATGTTTGGCGCAACTGCTACAGCCGGTCAACGTTGTACATCAACACGCAGACTCATTATTCATGAAGATGTTTACGATGTTTTTAAGGAGAAATTGATAAGAGCTTATAAACAGTTGCATATTGGCCATTCTTTGGATAGCAAAACACATGTTGGCCCGCTTATAGACATTAGTGCAGTAAAGGCATTTCAACATGCACAGCAAGAAGTGATAAAATCGGGTGGTAAAATCATTTATGGGGGCGAGGTTATGACCGGTAAAGGTTTTGAATCTGGCTGTTATGTGCGTCCTGCCATTGCTGAGGTGGAAAACCACTGGGATATTGTTCAGGAAGAGACATTTGCACCAATACTTTATTTGATTAAATACAAAACCATTGATGAAGCCATAAAACTTCATAATAGCGTTCCACAGGGTCTCTCATCGGCTATTTTCAGTACCAATATTCACGAAACGGAATTGTTCCTTTCACATGCTGGTTCTGATTGCGGTATTGCTAATGTGAACATCGCCACTAACGGAGCTGAAATTGGCGGAGCATTTGGCGGTGAAAAAGATACCGGCGGCGGACGTGAATCCGGATCAGATGCATGGAAAGCATACATGCGCCGCCAAACCAATACTATAAACTTTGGTAAAGAACTGCCTTTGGCACAGGGGATTAAGTTTACTTTATTTGATTAATCCTATTTTTAGGATAAAGTAATTTTTTCCAAAAAAAACAACCTCATCAGTTAGAATAATGCTGGTGAGGTTGTTTTTTTATTCTCAGAAAATGCACTTTTACAATAGACCCGATGGGGGTGTCTATTGTTCAGTTTTTATCTTCAATTCAGCAGCTTGTATAATGTCAACAAGGTTTAATACAGGATCCTTCTTCCCAATGTATGCGATGATATTGCAGTTTTCGGCTACCCAATTCGGATTTATCGGAAATGTATATTGTTTTGCAAATTTCAATCCGGCTGTGATATTTCCGCTGGAGTTTATTGGATCGCCGTAAGCTGAGTTTATTGGCCCCCGTAGAACATTATGATGTATGAAATTGTAAAGTGTATCGGGGCCAATTGTAGGATCGTTATTAAGATGAGCTGTAACAATACCATCCTCAACAATATAAACCACAAGGTTGTACTGTCCTTCGAGGTCGGAAATAAAATCAGCTTCTACATCTACTATTACTGAATTATGTTTTGGATAATATGTGTTCTTTAATTTCAGGTTGACAACATTTGGAATTTGCATCTGTTGATCAACCACTGATTGCCAATTTGTTGTAAATATCTGCCTAAGCCCGTTAAAGAGTACCCGATCAATTTGTCCCATAGGGGTTGCAAAAATTCCAAAATCGGAATAAAGTTTTTCACTTAGCGGGCAGCGAAGGTCAGTTCCAAATACAGTACCTGGGACAGGCTCTGCAAAAATACCGGCATGTACAGTATAAGATACAAGTCGCGGATAATAAAAATCACTTATTTCATATAACAACTTAGATGCTTTTGGACAGTTTACACAACGCTGGCCAGTAAAATCCTCTAATAAAACCTGTTTGAGATCAACAATTATCGAATCAACAAAATAGAGTGTGTCATCAGGATTAACAGGAAAATCTTTCTGATCAACAATCTTGAGGGGTTGATCAATTTTTTCACAGGCTGTCCAGAGTATGAAAGTGATGAGAATAAAAAAGAGTGTGGAGATTATTTTTGGTTTCATATTCTATATTCAATTTTAATTAAAATGTACTTGTAATAGTTAGGGTCAAGCCTGTAGAAGCGGGTACATATCTACACACGCCGCCAACACAAAGCAGCCCCTCTCGTTGAAGCCCGTAACGCAAAGCAAAACGGGTAGTATTTTGCGTATATCCCATAGCAACATTATAGTAATGAATCTTCAAGTCATCCGAAGGGTTACCATAATTGTATTCGTCAGAAATAGCAAAAAACCAGGTTGGTGAGATATTATATTCGAGTAACATTGATAACCAATCGCCTTTATCTTCTTTAGTCCACAGTCCTTGGGTTTCAAGCCTAAACGACTTACTCGGTGTGAACCTATAGGTAAGATCAACAACAGCTATGTTTGCTTTTACCATGTTGTTCTCGTTGTATATGCCCTCTTCGATTACATTTTTATTGTATGACTGGTTGAAATAACCAAAGGTGCCTTTCCATTTATTTGAGAACTTTTTGTCAATAAGGAAATTCACGTCTGTATAATATTTAAGGTCTCCTATTGAGAGGAAGTTGGTTTTGTACCCTTGCGTTCCAACCCATGAGTTGGTAATTGGCGATATGGCTACTGTATCTTTTTTGATAGATTTGGCCAGTGAATAATTCAACGTAAGCGATGTTCCATATTTACCACCAAGGGTAGTGCCTTTTCTGATTTTATAATCTATCTGTCCTTGAAATCCAAACTCTCCGTTAGGCTGTGTGGCGTATGGATAAAGCGCTGCCAGACTATATTGATGCTCTTTGCTGATGGCCGGAAGGTAGTTTATATCGAGCATTGGGGGGGTACCTGTTTCTGTGATTTTTGATTTAAAGCTCATGTTGTCAATCCATTTTGTGGAAAGAAAAACTCCAAGGCCTTTAGTGGAATAAGCAAGCGATGAGTATAACGCTGTTCCTTTTTTATAAATCTGGCCGTTGGTGGCGTTGGGATCATTACTCTTTTCGGCATATTCCGAATAAAAATTCAAACCACCATTGGAAATGTTTACCCTTGCTGCCCACGATCCAACATTGTTAGGGAGTTTTAGCTCGTAAACCGTTTGTTTGTTCCATTCTACCGAATCAATAAAATATTTTGAATCAACTACATAAGTAACCTTTGGCACCTTTTCATATTTGCTTACAAAACTACCACCTATGTCAATTCTTGTTTGACAGTCGGCCATTTTTTCAAATATTTCATTTAAGTCAAAGTCGGCATCAAATCCTTTGACAATTCCTCTGTTACCTATCTCATAAGGTTCCCAAAAATAGCGTTGAATGCCAATTAATCCTTTAAGTGTGATACCGTCAATTGGTGAAAAACTGGTATTAAAACCATAAAGGTTGTTATCGTAACCTAAAGCCCAGTTTTCCCAGCTACGCAATACCAGTCCACTGCCAAACTGTTCATAGAAATGACCCGCAGTCATCTCGAAGGATCCGGTTTTATATCTTGCAAACCAATATGGCACGCCTACGCCTTCGTAACGGGAATCAAATCCAAGCATTGGATTAAGATAGCTTTCCATCCGCATACCAGCCGAAAAATTTCCGTTAGTATAAAGCAAATTGGCAAACCCATTCATCCCTGTTTTACGATAATTAAGCGATGAATCAGTGATTCCAAGCGTTTCGTTTTCGGTATAATATTGTCCGTCAATTTGTATGTTCCCGGTTACTTTTGCCCCTTCAGTTATTCCTTGTGATAAGGCAACAAACGGACCCGTTATACACAGTAAGAAAATTGAAAAGTATATTATTGATTTCAAAACTAATCTCTTAAAAGTTTAACTTTAGGATTTATTCAACCGGCTTGCCTGCAAGCACGTTTCTAATTACATCAATATATTTGGCCTCATCGCCATCTAAATAGCCGACATGTTGCCATACTACCTCTTTTTTGCCGTTGAGTACAAATACATGAGGGGGAATGTTAACATTCATCAATCTCTTGAAATCACCGTTGGTATCGAGCAGAACATCAAATTCCCAGCCTTTTCCGTTCACTGTAGGCATTACCCTTTTTGCCGATCTGGTGTCGTCAATGGAAATGGCATAAATTTTTACACCGGTTTCTTCTATCCATTCATCGTAAAGATCATTAATGGCATCATGTTCTTTCATACAAGGCTTGCACCAGGTTGCCCAAAAAGTTAATAAAATAGGCTTGCCATCATTTTGAAGATTTTTTGTATTAAAGGGCTTTCCATCCATAGTCTGAAGGTTGGCTTCGGGAAGTTTAAAAAGAGCCTTCGATCCACCTTGAGCCCACAAAGTGGTAAATGGAACAACAACTAAAACCAAAAGAATTATTTTTTTCATATTGAAAGAATTAAAAAATAAAACAATTTTTGCAAAACTATAATTTTCAAAAAAGATAATTCATATAATAAATGTTTCCAAAATCTTACAATCACTAAAAGGCTTAATCAGTATATCTTTTATCTCATTCGGGATTAGCACACATTCGCCTATGTTAATATTCACTTTACCATCAGGATAAATCATTTCTGAGCTTCCTTGTACGCAAGTACAAATAACAAACGAATCGAGCATAGTGTAATCTCGTTTTATTGGCTGATTAATGTGTATTATGTTGGTTGTAAAAAAGGGTTGACTAACGAGTTCGACACTTTTATTCAGCACCTCATAGTATTGGGTTTTATAGTTTTTATAAACATTAAAATCAATAGCTTCAATAGCTTCCTTAGTATGTAACTCCCGCTTTTTGCCTTCACCATCTACCCGATCCCAATCATACAAACGATAGGTAACGTCGGAGGTTTGCTGAATCTCAGCAAGCAAAATTCCAGGGCCTAAAGCATGAATTCTACCGGCAGGGATATAAAAAACATTGCCTACCATCACTTTTTCAGTATTAAGAAACTGTTTTAGAGTGTTTGATTCAAGATGGTGTAAGTAGGTTTGTTGGTCAATTTTTTCTTTAAAACCACTTATTAACTCAGCTTCCGGATCGGCGCTAAGAATATACCACATTTCCGTTTTACCATTTCCAAGACCCCGTTTGGCAGCCAATTTATCATCGGGATGTACTTGAATACTCAAATAGTCGTTGGAATCAATGAGCTTGACAAGTATAGGAAACTCATTTTTATGCTTTTCAAATATCTTTTCACCAACTAAATCATCCATATAGACCTCTACAAGCTCATTTATTCCATTACCTTTTAGAAATCCATTTGTAACAACTGTTTCATTGTACTTAACACCCGATAAAATCCAAGCTTCGCCGCAATTGGACAAGTTCCCGAAATCTATTCCAAGCATATCTTTTATCCTTGTGCCACCCCATATTTTTTCTTTAAAAAGCGGTTTAAATTTTAAAGGATAAAGTTTGTTCATTTTAAAGCTTTGGATTTTTGTGGAAGATACAAACAACGTGCTAAAACAAATTGTTGCATTTTGCAACTGATAGCTCCATCTTCCTAAATTTAAATTACAGTTACATCAATTTGCAAAGAAAATAAAAAAGAAGATTCAGCTCTTCTGTAATACTATTAGATCTGTTGAAAATGTGAATAGTTTTGGTTTTTGTAAAATACTGCAGTATTTTTTAGGATCTTATGTTGAGCAAATATCTTTATTTGCACGATGCCGATCATGATTGAACTAACCTGTTTTTAATAGGGGAAACAATAGCTTTTCATAGCTATTTAGAAAAAAACAATTCTAAATGATTAGTTTTTCATATCACGCTTTTCCGAATATTTTACCTAACAATGATTTTTTAGAAGTTTCGTCATCGTCGGAATAATATCCGTAACCATATCCGTAACCATATCCGTAACCATATCCGTAGCCGTAACCGTAGCCATACCCGTAACCATATCCATACGATCCCTTACCAAGTTTTACATCGTTGATCAGGATGTACATGTTTGGTAACTTTCTAAGCTCAATATCTTTTATAATGGACTCGAAAACCTTTTTGTTAGTATAGTTCTGGCGTACCAAGAAAAGATTGGCATCAGTATATTTCATAAGCAGAAAAGCGTCAGTAACAAGGCCAACGGGTGGGGTATCAATGATAATGTAGTCGTACATCTCTTGAATTCTTTCAAACAGCTCATCAGTTTTGTCTGAAGAGATCAGTTCAGCAGGATTTGGTGGCACTGGCCCGGCCATTATAATATCGAGATTTTTTACCGGCGAAACCTGTATAATATCTTCAAGTGGGCTTTTGTTGATCAGATAAGAGCTGATTCCTTCCGTATTGGTTAATCCAAAATCTTGATAAATCTTTGGCTTTCTGAGGTCGAATCCGAGTAGTAAAGTCTTTTTTTCGTACATAGCAAAGATTGCTGCCAAGTTCATAGCTGCAAAGGTTTTTCCCGCTCCTACCATATCAGATGTTACTAATACGGTTTGTTTACTTTTACCTTTAGTAAGGTATTGAATGTTTGTCCTGACGGATCGGAACGACTCTGATATTGATGATTTTGGCGATTCTGGTACTACAAGCTGCGTCTCCTTGTTATTGTGGATAAGATGTCCAATAATTGGGATATTGGTTATTTTTTCCACATCCTGGCGTTCAATAATCTTATCGTTCATATAATCTTTCCCAATAATGTAAATTATTGGTATAGCGATTCCAAGAATTAATGCAATGAGGTAGTTAAGACCTTTTTTTGGAAATACTTGGTCTCCGCCTCGTGCTACATCAATAATCTCATTATCGGGTAAAGTCGAGGCTTTTGCAATTTGTGCTTCCGAGCGTTTTTGCAGCAGGAAGGTGTAAATGGCATCGTTTAATTTAAATGTCCTTTCAATACCGAATAGTTGTCTTTGTGTTTGAGGCAGGCGGCCTATTTCCAATTCAAGGCGGCCTATCCTTTCATCAATATCTTTTATTGATATCGAAGATGTATTGATTATGTTTTGAATGTTTTCGGAGATGGTGTTCTTTGTTGTTGCAATACGTTGGTCTATTGCTACCACATAAGGGTTACGTTCGGATGAGTTTAATAGCAATTGGGCGCGTTCGGTATAAAGCTTTGCCAATTCCGTGATAAGTTGTGTCAGAAGCGGATCATCTATTCCCATTGATGAGGGTACCACAATATCGTCAATGCTCTCTTTATGCTTAATCAGATAGTCTTGAAGATTTTTATAATATTTGGATTTTACAATGAGCTGTGCCTTTTGATCTTCAAGCTGCCTCATTATTGTAAACACTTGATTAGCTTTAAAATCCAGATCCATAACCTCATTCGAAGCACGGAAATCTTGTAAACGGGTTTCAGCAAAAGTTAATGAATCAGATATGTCAACCAATTCTGAATCAATAAAACGTATGGTATTATCTGCAATCTGGTTTTTCTTTTCAATACCTCTATACAAATATTGATAAGTTAACTCATTAAGGTAGTCCTTCATTTTACATTTATTACTACCGCGGATAGAAATTTCGACAATAGAGGCATCACGTTTTATAGGTTCTACCTTAATGCCTTGGAATTGTGAGATCAACGATTGATAGTCATTAAAGATAAAAATCAAGTTTTTATTTAAATAATCACCAGAAAATTCTTCTGTAAGGTAAATACGAAATTTCCCAAACTCGCCTTCCACCTGGTCTCCAAAATTAAAATCACGTGTAAAGTTAATGCCGGTAATATTTCCTTTCTCCTCTCTTTCGCTAAAATGATACAGTATTCCTTCCTCTACCTGCAATTCCAACCGATATTGTGTATTTGAAAGTATTAAAACAGTAAACTTTACATTTTGAAGCTGAGGAGTATTAGTATCCATCTCCACTATAAAAGGAGTCTTGTCATAAAGCTCTGTTGTTATGAAATTTTCCTCAAGTTGATAGGTGATTTCAAAATTTAAATTATTTATAGTCCGCTCTGCTAAAGAATAAGATGACAATATCCCAATTTCATTTTGCAAATTTTGCATGTCATAAATCCCAATGCCAATCAGGTCTTTGCTTGAACGGTCATCTTTAACTAAAACAGTGGTTTTGACCTCATAAACAGGCTTTGTGTATTTGTTGAAGAGAAATGCTATTACCAATGCAACAAATATGGTAAGCGCAAAAAAGTACCAATATCTGAAAAACTTAATAAAGAGCATTTTCAGGTCAACTGACTCTTCTTGCTTCAGGTTGTGTATATTAGGGGTTGTTTCCACTTAATACAATGTTAATTTGTTTTAAAAAAATTGATAAGTAAAAGGGTTGTGGATATGGTTGTAAAAATAAGAGAATAAGGGAATTCTCTAAATGCAAAATTCTTACCTTTAACCGGTTGAGCATAAATGATATCGTTAGGCATAATAGTATAATATTCAGATTCTAATATTCCGATATCATTTAAATCAAGATGAACAACCTTACTTCCAGATTCGGTTTGTCTTACCAAATAAATCTTGTTTCGTTTGGCAAATGTTGTCAGATCGCCAGCTTGTGCTATTGCGTCAAAAATATTGAACTTGCTCTCGTAAACACTATATTCGCCAGGGCGATTGAATTCGCCAAGCATAGTAACCTTGAAAATGGCCAATCGTACGATAACTGTAGTGCCTTTTAAATAATCATCCACTATAGATTGTAAAAGCTCCTGAGCCTGTTCAAGCGTATGATCTTTCAAAAACACTTTACCGACAAATGGAAAATCAATGTAACCAGAGTCAGAAACCCGATAACTGTTCAGGTAAATACCTACATCATTGTAATAGTTGGACGACCTTGATTCTTGATCTAAGGAAAAAATATTTTCAGTAGTAGAAAGTGCGTTATTTACTCTGATGTAAAGATTGTCGCCAGGCTGTATCTTAAAATCCTCTGATTTTTTATGTTCAAAAGTTGTTTGAATAGCATCTCCTTTTTTTACTTCGCTTTGTAAGTATTTAATTTTTTTCATCGGTACACAAGAAGTAGAAAATAGGATTATCAAAACAACTAATATTGACAAATGAAAAAATTTGCTTCGATAAAATTTCATTTCTAAAAATTTATGTAGTGATTTAATTATTATTCAGGTTAAAATTTGGCTGGCAAAAATAGAAATTTTATTCGACCATCAAATTTAATTATTCTTTCGGATATTTCAAATTCACGGTTATCCTAATACCACTAACTTTTAGCTTTTTTTATGCACCTGCTTATTTGTTTATACAAAAAAGTACTCTTTTTATAGTTTTTATACTTTTGCGGCCGATTCTCTCCGTAGCTCAGGTGGCAGAGCAGATGACTCTTAATCATCGGGTCGAAGGTTCGAGTCCTTCCGGGGAGACTCAACCTAAAGCCCTATAACTTGTTGGTTACAGGGCTTTTGTTTCGTTATTTTGTTTTTGCTGAAAAGAATCCCGTTGATGTGTTGAGAATTGAATAGGTTATTAACTTTGTCAGCCGATAAGAACATTGATATTTTAAGGTGAGAATTTATAAAGATATTGCTGATATTGGCAAAATAAAAAATGCAGTTGTTACCGTCGGTACTTTCGATGGCGTTCATATTGGCCATCAATTAGTAATTGCAAAATTAGTTGAAGCGGCCAAAAGAATTGAAGGGGAAAGCGTTCTAATCACTTTCGAACCACACCCCCGAATAGTAGTTCAACCAGGATATGATCTCAGACTGATCCTTTCGATGGATGAACGCGTGCAAATCTTTAGTCAATTAGGTGTTGATCATCTTTTTATTATCCATTTTACAAAAGAGTTTGCACAATTTAGCTCTGAATATTTTCTTGAAAAGTATATTTATGAGGTATTTAAGCCGGTAAAATTAATTATAGGATACGATCATCAGTTCGGAAAAGAGCGTAGAGGCGACATTCATTTTTTAGGTCAAATGGCCGCAAAATTAGGTTTTGCCGTTGAGCAAATTGAAGCTGAAGATCTTGCCGGATTTGCTATCAGTAGTACCCGAATACGAGATGCTATTAAAAAAGGTGATATGCAATTGGTGTCTAACCTTTTAGGATATTATTATTCAATCAGCGGCGTTGTGGTAAAAGGAAATAGACTCGGACGAACATTAGGATTCCCTACAGCAAATATTCATCTTGATGACCCGGAGAAATTAATACCCTATTATGGAGTATATGCCACCCTTGTTGATTATAAAGGAACCATTTATAAAGGAATGAGTAATATTGGTATCCGACCGACATTAAATCAACATAATCTTAATATCGAAGTAAATATTTTCGATTTTAATAAAGAGATATATGGAGAAAATCTGAGACTCTACCTGGTAGAACACACCCGCGATGAAAAACGATTCAGAGATTTAGATCTCTTACGTAGAAGACTTGTTATTGATCAAGTGAAAATTAAAAAAATACTTGAATCTGTTAATGTTGACCAAAAACTTTTGTTCACTACTAAAAAATGAGAATACAATTGTAACAAACTGAAACCATGAGTTATGTTCCAGGTCAAAAAGTTAACGTTCGAAAAACAAATCTAAATTTCCGTTATGCAAAGAATACTATTTTTGTCTCTAACAGTTACAATAATTAATAGTTACTCACTGATACAAATAGACTTTTAAAAGCCACAATAAATTGAATTTTGAATACTTTCAAATGACGAATTACAAACTGAATTTTTTTACACCGATAAACTCTTTTTTAATGATAACATCAAATCGTATTTTAAAGATTGTAATTTTTCCAGTTATCTTTTTCTTTTTTTATTCTGGATTTTTACATGCTCAGCAGGCTAAATATATATTTTATTTTATTAGCGATGGTATGGGTATGACGCATGTTGCTGTAACTGAGGCATTTTTGGCTTCGCAAAAAAACGAAATTGGATTTGAAAGACTCTCTTTTACTAAGTTTCCTACCACAGGTTTTGCAAATAATAATGCGCTTAACCGGTTAATTACTTGCTCAGCCGCTGCAGGTACTGCACTATCTACCGGGCAAAAAACCACCATAAATACTATCGGCATGAATGGTACGAGAGATCAGAATCTTTACTCTATTGCCAGTATTGTTAAAAGAGAAGGATATAAAGTGGGTATTATTTCAAATGTTAGCATTAACCATGCAACACCCTCTGTGTTTTATGCACATCAACCAAGCCGAAACAATTATTATGAAATTGGTCTTGACTTGATCAGCAGTAATTATGATTTTTTTGGCGGTGGAGGTTTTTATCAAGCAACAGGTAAAGATAAAGATAAGCCCGACCTTTATCAGCTTGCCAAACAAGCTGGATATCATATCGTACAAGGAGTTGATCAATTAAATAACCTGAAACGGAATGATAATAGAGTGATTGCTATCAGTAATTTTCTAACAAAAGCAGCATCACAGGATTTTGTTATTGACCAGAATAGAAACGATATCCCATTAAGCCTTTTAATTGATAAAGCCATTGAACTTCTCGATAATGACAAAGGGTTTTTTATTATGGCTGAAGAAGGAAATCACGACTGGGCAGCACATGCCAATGATGGAGCAACGGCAATTTGGAACATAATAGGACTATCGGATGCAGTAGAGCGTGCATTGGAGTTTTACAAAGAACATCCGAATGAAACTCTTATCATTGTTACTGCTGATCATGAAACAGGAGGCATTACCTTGGGTTGGTCAGGAAAAAATTACGAAACTGACTTGTCACTACTCGTACATCAAAAGGTCTCTTTTAGCAAATTTGCTCATTTATTGGATTCTACGTTGAAAATACCTGAGAATCAAAATTATGAACTAATCCTTAAATTGATTAATGAATATTTTGGATTGGGCGGCGAGGGTGAATTAGCTTTATCCGATTACGAAAATAAGCTGTTATCCGATGCATGGAAATGTTGGAAAGGTGAACTCCAAATATCTGACATGGAAAAACAACTTAATTATGGCAATGAAAATCCTATCGCTGTTACAGCTACCCGGATTTTGAACCATAAAGCCGGATTAGGATGGACTACGTGGGCGCACACTGGCACACCTGTACCCGTTTTTGCTATCGGACAAGGTCATGAAATGTTCAACGGCTATTATCATATCACCGATATACCAAAAAAAATTAAGATGGCTATGGGATTAGATAAGTGATGCTAAATCAATAAATTATCAAATTAAACAATTATAATTATGGCTGAGTTTGTTTATCAAAATCCTTTTCCTGTTAAGGAAGACACAACTAAGTACAGGTTGATTACAAAAGATTTTGTTTCAACCGAAGAGTTTAATGGACGTAAAATATTAAAAGTAAAACCAGAAGGGCTTGAATTACTTGCCCGGGAAGCCTTTTTCGATGTCTCTTTCTTCCTCCGTTCCTCGCACATGCGACAATTGGCCGCCATCCTCGAAGACCCCGAGGCTAGCGATAACGAACGTTTTGTTGCATACACAATGATCAAAAACCAAGTGGTTTCAGCCGAAGGAAAGCTGCCAACATGCCAAGATACTGGTACAGCTATCATTATGGCAAAAAAAGGAGAAGATGTTTATACCGGAGTTGACGATGCTATGCACTTATCTAAAGGTATTTTTGACGTATGGCAGCAAAATTATCTGCGCTATTCTATACTTGCTCCACTAACAATGACCGAAGAGAAAAACACCACTACCAATTTACCCGCACAGATAGATATCTATTCAAGCTCTGGAAATAGTTATGAGTTCCTTATCGTAACCAAAGGAGGAGGTTCAGCTAATAAAAGTTTGTTATTCCAACAAACTAAGTCGTTACTGAACGAAGAAAACCTTACTAAATTTTTCAAGGAAAAGATTAGTGAATTAGGCTCTGCAGCATGCCCACCCTATCATCTTGCTATTGTTATTGGTGGATCGAGCGCTGAAGCTAATCTTGCCGTTGTCAAAAAAGCTTCCACCGGATATTATGACAACTTACCAACACAGGGTAATATTTACGGTCAAGCTTTCCGCGACCTTGAGTGGGAGGAGAGGATTAAGAAAATAACTCAGGAAAGTGGTATTGGAGCTCAGTTCGGAGGGAAATATTTTGCACATGATGTCCGTGTTATCAGGCTGCCGCGTCATGCTGCTTCATGCCCGGTTGGAATCGGTGTAAGTTGTAGCGCTGATAGAAATATTAAAGCAAAGATTACCGAAGAGGGGATCTTTATCGAAGAACTGGAGAAAAATCCGGAGCGTTATATGCCTGCAGCACCTCCGGAGCTTTCACCTGCTGTGGAGATCAATCTTGACCGCCCAATGAATGAAGTATTGGCAGAATTAAGTAAATACCCGGTTAAAACACGGTTGAGCCTATCTGGTACACTAATAGTCGCACGCGATGTTGCCCACGCCAGGATCAACAAAATATTAGAAGAGGGAAAGCCTATGCCTGAGTATTTTAAAAATCATCCTATTTATTATGCCGGTCCGGCAAAAACTCCACCAGGTTTGCCCTCAGGTAGTTTTGGGCCTACAACTGCCGGCCGTATGGATATGTATGTAGAAAAATTTCAAAGTATGGGCGGCTCGATGATCATGCTTGCAAAAGGAAATCGAAGCAAGCAGGTTACTGATGCTTGTGCAAAATATGGCGGATTCTATTTAGGATCTATCGGCGGACCGGCTGCTATCATTGCTAAAGAATATATTAAATCAATAGAGCTGGTTGATTTTGAAGAACTTGGGATGGAAGCAGTAAGAAAAATAAGGGTTGTGAATTTCCCGGCATTTATAATTGTAGATGATAAAGGAAACGATTTTTACAAGCAGTTGTAATGCAAAAATAAGAATCTTAAAAAAATGGAATCCTTTATTTTGCAAATGTATTGTCTGATAAGTCATTAAAGAAAAATTTGCCGATAATCTTTCGGGATCATATTTCAATAATAATAAAAAAAGCCACTCTTAATTAGGGTAGCTTAATTCTTTATAATACAAGGTGTTTCCCCATTATTCAATTACATTTTTGTAATGTTCATATCTATTTAATATATCATTGACGAAGTTAAATGAAACTACTCCATTCGAGTAACCATGTTGTACTACTGAATCAGTAAAATACTCTGGGTTTGATTTGTTTTTCATAAAATAATCAACATTATCATCCCACAAATTAGGATTGCGATCATATTTTTTTGCAAGCCGTCGGGCATCTAACACGTGAGCAATACCGGAATTGTAGGCTGCTAAAACAAATTTAATCCTCTCCTCTTTGTTTTTTATCATTTTTTTAAATTGTCTATCTAACTCGCTCAGATATTTCAATCCTGCTTCAATTTGCTCTTCGGGTGAAGACTCGAAATTGATTTTATACTTTTCGGCCGTCTCTGGCATAAATTGCATAAGTCCAAATGCTCCTTTTACAGAAATAGCATCCGGCTGAAACTGCGATTCTTCATAAATCAAAGAGGCTACTAAACGCCAGTCGAAATCGTAATTGGCGCTTTTACTACGTAAAAAATCATCCCATGGCGAAAATTTTCCATTTTTTGAAGGCGTAAAACTATATTCGGAAAGATGCGAACGCGGATAAATAAAATACTTGTTGTACACAAATCGCCCATTTGCAGAATTAAGATACCCCTCAAGCCATTCATCCAGGCTTTTTTTAAGACTCTCGCAACCAATATTTACCGCCCAGGCAATATTTTGTGAAAAACTAACCGGAACCGAAGTGTCAAGATGTGGATAAAACTTTTGATTAACTGAGGCAGTTTTATCGTCGCATACGGTATAATCAATTTTGCCGGTGGCCACCATGCTGATCAAACTTTCAGTATCGTATGGATATTCTACAACATATATTTTGCCACCTATCTCATCTTGAAGGTTTCTTAATCGGCTTGCGGCAGATGAACCTTGCGGAACAAATATGATTTTCCCGGCCAAATCAAGCGGTGAGTTAATAAAATCGGCGGCAACACCATCAATACTAAATTTGTTTGAATACCCTTCTTTGCGCTGAATGAGCACTTGATGAGTTTGAGCAAGAGGATAGGTGAAATCGAGATGTTTTTTTCTATTTCCGGTAACAGAAAGGCCTTGTGCTATCACATCTACCCTTCCCGACCAAAGGTCTTGAAAAGCTGAATTTACATCTTGATTTGTTACAATTTCAAGATTAACACCCAGATATCTTGCATATGAACTTAAAAGTTCGTATTGATAACCGGCAGGCTCGCTGCGATAAATAAAATAATCTATTGAGTTATAAACTGTGGATGCTCTAAGAGTGCCTCTTTCAAGAATTCGGTTAAGCGATTGATCTTTTACGTTAAACATATCCTCTCCGGCTATATCATGATTAAATGTGCATGAGGGCGGAATAATAGCTGTCAAAACGAAAAAGAATAATCCAAACAAATACTTCATAATAAGGTTTTAGGTGAAAAAAAACGGGCGCAAAGGTATATTATTTTATTTTATCTCATTTAAGATGAACTTTTTACCAATTTTTAGTAAATTGAATAGCTTTTGATTAATAACTTTAAATACATTAATACATTGATAAACAATAGTTAACAATTGAGTTAGTCGCTCAAAATAAATTAAAACTCATGAATAAATGTTTATTTAAGGTTTTTACAATCTTTGATTTATCAAATCTGATAAAAAATGCATTTTTGCAATAAATAATTTGATCACTTATGGATTTTTTTGAGTTAATACTAAATCGTGAAAGCGTAAGGAGTTATGATCCTCATCGCCCTGTTGAATCTGATAAAATTCAAAAAATTTTAAAAGCCGGTCATTTAGCGCCCTCTGCAGCAAATCGGCAACCTTGGCGTTTTTATCTGGTTTCAACACCGGAATATCTTGATAAGGTCCGCGATTGTTATCATAAATCTTGGTTTAAAAAGGCGCCGCACCTGCTTCTTGTTACTGGAAAAAAAGATTTAGCATGGACTAGGAGTAGTGATGGATTCAACTCGTTAGAAATGGATATTGCTATTGCTATGGATCACATGATTCTTCAGGCCGAATCGCTTGGAGTTAGCACATGTTGGATAGTTGCTTTCGATACCGAAAAGTTACATCAGTTAGGCATTGTTGAAGAGGGTGAAGTAGTATATGCAATAACGCCATTAGGTTATCCTGAGAAGGATTTTAAAAAGCATGGCAACAAAGTCAGAAAATCATTTAATGAGGTTGTTAAGTTCCTGTAAATCAAATTAATTGTTTTGATAAAGAGAATTTATTTCATTAAATTTAAAAAATGAAAAATCTATCTGAAATCTTTTCAAAGGCAAAAAGTTTTATCAAACGTTATCGTCTTTACATTTTTAAAGATGTTGCTTTATTTATTCTTATTACGGTTGTTGTTCATTTTTCATATCGGTTTTGGGCTAAAAAGATGCATTATTGGCCAATAAAAACAACGATAAATAACCTTGAATCAAACATGTCGAAAGTTGTATATTACCACAGCGCCTGGTTTGTGGAAAATGTGTTAAACATCGAGATAACCCGTATTGATCAGACAAAGACAATGTATTTTGTAAATAATGGATACATTTCTGTAAATCGCGGTTGTTCAGGTTTTAAGCCAATTTTGCAATTTATTATTCTGATGATGTTTTTTACCGGATCGTTAAAGAATAAATTATGGTTTATCCCGCTTGGGGTATTGGCTGTGCATCTTACTAATCTTTTCCGGATCATCGGCCTTTCAGTAGTAATAACCAAATGGCCCGAATATTGGGATTTTAGCCACGATTATCTTTTCAGACCGTTTTTTTACGTTGTCATCTTTTTGATGTGGGTTTGGTGGGTTGAAAAACTCGCTTATCCCAAAAAAGAAAAGAAAGCTGCCAACTGATTTTATTTTAAAATAAAGAGTTTCAGCTATTTTAGTTCAAAAGAGGTTTCTCCAATCAGGTTTTCTTCATCATACACCATTACATGGTATATCCCTGCCATTGTTTTTTCGTCCTGATTATGTTTGTTCCAGACTACACAAACGTTTTGTGCTTTCCCGGTAAAGTCAATAGTATGTTTTAGGGAATACTGCAATTTGTTTCCTTCATGAAAAAAGGTATAGTAGTCAGTATCGTCATAAATTAGTATAAAATTATCGGGGCGGGCAATTCGTAAATAGATATCTTTTTTACCAGGGGTAATAAGTGAGTTTTCGCCGATGGTAAAGCATATTCTTACGGCATCGGTACGTCTTGCGCGATCGGTTTCTTCCTGGCGTGCTCCTCTGTATCGCAAACCTGTTGATTTTATATTATAGGCTTTCATGACGGCAGCCTCGGTAACTTTATTTATCAATTCATGTTTCTCTTTCGTAAGACCGATATTTTTCTGCCGTTCGGTTTGGTAATTTTCGCGAATACGTTCATTTTCCTCCTGTAACTCTTTATTCACTGTATAAAGCGAATCGAGCTGATAAACATATCCTTGTGCAACGACTCTCAGCCTGTCTAATTTCTTTTTGATTTGGTAATACTCCCATTTATAGTTGAGCAGTTCGGTAATTTCTTTTGCATTAGCTTGTATTAGGCTATCTTTAACCACGAGGCTGTCAGTTAAAATGCCATATTCTTTTTTAATATGATTGTGCTGCAACATCAACGAATCTAACTCACTCTGTAGGTCAATTCTTATTTGTTCCTTTTCGGCATTTAGCTCTCTTATTTTAGCGGTCTTAATTATGTAGAGAACCCCGATAATGATAAGCAAAACAAGAAAGACAATAGCAGCGTAGCGGTAAATCAATTTTTGCCGGTCTTTTTCTTTTTCTAACATAAAATATTGTTTATTAATAAATGACAAAAAGCGGCTATTTATTATATTACAAATATCTTTATCCTAAGGATTTAGGGTGTTTTTATTATTACTCAATCACTTTAAACTGATCACCGGTTTCTTCAACAACCTTTCGCCTCCATTTTTCAGGGTAACCCGGCCATTCTACTTTTGGGTTCATCTCTCCATCAATAGGAGTTTTTTTGTTTCCGTCCATATATTTCATAAAGAGGTAACGGTAGAAATGGCGCCAATCATCTGTTACTTTGTCGCCCAGGCGTGTTGAATAATCGGTAAGGTAATTTATAGCCGATTCAGGGTTTTCTTTGAACAATGCAAGCGCCTTTGTATCAATGGTTGAAGTATTTATAATAAATTCTTGTTCGTAGTTATGTATTTTTTCGAGAATTTCAGGATAAATAATATTCCATCTTGTGTAAGCAAAATTGCTTACTTGATTAAAGACCCAAAATGCAGCATCATCCGACCAGGTCATCATTGCTCCATGGCCTCTTTCTATTGAGTATGGTGCTTTAGTAATGCTACAATACATAGGCATATAGATTGAACATGAGGCATCATCAACACCAAACCAAAGAATCCCGCCAATTGGATTGGGTAACCAGCTACGCATTTGAGCGATGAAAGAAAATCCGGTTTGTTGAGTAACAGTAACTCTTTCGTGGCAATAAGTTACACCATCAACTTCCCATGTCAATGGTCTCCAGCGGATTGGAAGGCCAAAAGGCTCAGCGCCAAAATCTTTAGACATATCAAGTTCGGTTCCTTGAAGATGATCACGCATAAACTCGAACATATCTTCTAACTTAACCTTCTTATCAGGTTTAATCCAAAGAGGCATTCTGTTAGTGGCATATCGGTTTTCATTTACATCGCCATTTGCCAATTTATCATCGTGTCTGATTTTCCCTTTCACATAATCAAAATATTGATCCATGCCAGTAGTTACCCTGTTGAACATAGTCCATACACGCATTTCGCAAAAACGGGCGCCACCAAAGTCAACGGGATTATAGGTATCAGAAAAGCTGAAGTTTTTGTCCTCCCCTTTGAATAGGCCTTTTTCGCGTGCAAAGGTGATCACGTCATTAGAGTAAATAGTAGTGATTGCAGAATTCTTCATAAACTTGTCAAAGTCTTTCTCTGTAACTGATATTTTGCCATCGGCAAGTGGGAATGTGGTAATCCTTGCCTGATTGGCATGAGCGGAAACGTAGCCATCGGGTACCATTCTTGCAACCCACACGGCTCCTTTATAACCATTTCCTTTGCCAATCATTTCGAGTATCCATACTTCGTTGGGGTCTGCAATTGAAAAAGACTCTCCAGTACTGTGATAACCATATGTGGAGGTAAGCTCATGAAAAACTTTAATTGCTTCGCGAGCAGTTTTTGCACGTTGCAATGTTATATAAATCAGGCTTCCATAATCAATAAGAGACCCCTCCTGACTTTCGAGCATTTCCAGACCTGTAAAAGTTGTTTCGCCAATGGCTAACTGGTATTCGTTTATGTTGCCAACTACATTATATGTCTGTCGTGCTTGTTTTATTTTTCCTAAATATTTTCCCGAATCCCATTCTACAACATCCATCATTGTGCCTTCCGGCCAAATTCCGGCAGGCCAGTGATATAACTCGCCATAGAGTACGTGCGAATCAGCAGAGTAAGAGATCATTGTTGAACCATCTGCAGAAGCCCCTTTTGTGATTAGATAATTAGTACAGGCATTGGCAGTAAAGTGAAATCCAACGCCAAAAAATATGGTAGCTATTACCGTAAGAATTATTTTTCTCATATTGTAAAAGATTTAAAATAAATGAATTGTCTATCAGCTAAATTAAAACCGGAGTCTCTTTCGGTTTTACGAAAATTTCAATTATTAAATCATATCATTAATAAGGCTGCAAAACTAAATAAATTATTGAGAATAAAGAGGGGGACATCAGATAAACCAATAATTAAACAGATCTGAATTTATTGATAAAAATATCTTGCCGCAAGATGACTTACTGCTATTTTTGCCCTTATGAATTTAACAAAATCATTAAAAGCACATTTATCGTTGCTACTGGCGGCAATGATTTTTGGAGCTAACTATTGGATATCAAAAGGACTGATGCCTGATTATCTCAGTCCTGAACAGTTATTATTTTTAAGGGTTGTTGGATCATTCCTCCTTTTTTTTATGATTTCGTTTATGTTGCCTTCGGAAAAGGTGGATAAAGCAGATAAAAAGACTATTGCACTTGCCTCTTTGTTGGGTGTAACTTTAAATCAGCTTTTGTTTTTTATTGGTTTAAATCTCTCAACGCCGGTAGATGTTGCTATTATCCACGTTTCGAATCCTATCTTTGTATTGATAATTGCATCTTTTTTATTGCGTGAAAATGTTACTTTCCTAAAGATCATTGGTATTGGCATGGGCGCTGCAGGAGCCGTTTTGCTAATTACTTACCAAGGCGAACTTTCATTTAGCTCAAACACATTTACAGGAAATTTAATGGCTTTACTCAACACACTTGCTTACTCTTTTTACCTGATAATCATCAAACCGATCATGAAAAAATATTCGCCAATTACTGTGATGAAATGGGCTTTTTTATATGGTACAATTTTTTCCCTACCATTAACACTCCACTCAGCAATTGATATAAGTTTTGAAGGCTTTACGATTAATACATGGTTTTCACTCTTTTTTGTGATTGTTCTGACCACTTTCATGGCTTACCTCCTTACTATTTACGGCCTTAAGTATTTAGATGCAGGCGTTGTGAGCTATTATGTTTATTTACAGCCTATTATAGTAACAGGGATAGCCTATTTTATAAGTTCTAATCCTCTTTCGTGGCAACACATCATTGCTGCATCATTAATTTTTGGTGGAGTGTGGTTGGTTTCATTAAAGAATCCGCGTCTTACTACACCTTTAATTTTTAAGAATAGATAGCAGTAGGTGTTATAACTATCTTTTTCTACGTTTAATCTCTTTTTTAATCAATGATAATTCTCGCCCTGTTTGGCCTTTTACTGAGGTGTTTTCTTCCGCACGTCTTACTAAATATGGAATTACATACTTCACCGGGCCATATGGTAGGTATTTAACTACATTATATCCGTTATGTGCAAGATTGAAGCTGATATGATCACTCATTCCGTAAAGTTGCGAAAACCACACTCTTGGATCATCTTTTGCAATTTTAGCTTCGGCCATCAATTCGGTCAGGTATCCTGAACTATACTCATTATGAGTACCATTGAAAATGGTAATTCGATCAATATGTTCTATACAAAACTTAAGCGCTGCATTGTAATCATTATCGGTGTGCTCTTTATCGGGCTGAATTGGTGAGGGATAGCCTAACTGTGCTGCCCGTTCGCGCTCTTTCTCCATGTAAGCGCCACGAACAAATTTTGCCCCTAGAAAATAATTACCTTCAAGCGCCATCTGAAAGGATTTTTTTAGGTAATCAAGACGATCGTGGCGATACATCTGAAAGGTGTTGAAGACGATTGTACGTTCCTTATTGTATTTTGCCATCATATCATTTACCACATCATCAATAAAACTTTGGTACCACGAATCTTCAGCATCAATCAGGATAGGGATCCCTTTCTCAAAAGCGGCGCTACAAAGCTTATCAACTCGTTTTCTAAAATTATCAGCCTCCTCCTTTTCATTAGCGGTAAGTTCATCGCCTGCACTGACTTTTAAAAGTACAGTACTTGTAGTAAAGGCTGTCGGTTTAAACACTGCAAAAGGAATGTTGGAATGATTGGCAGCATTTTTGATTGAGCGAAGCGTCTCTTCCAAAGCATTTTGTATGCCCTCTTTTGAATCACTTCCTTCAACGGAATAATCAAGTATAGCCTTGACATTATATTTACCAAGCATTTCAACAACCGGGATACTATCAGTAATAGTTTCGCCGCCAACAAATTGTTTGTAAATGGTCGGTTTTACAAACCAATTAACAGGTAACCCTATCCGCATAAAGGATTGTGTCAGACCAACACCTAATTTCATCAGCCAATTCCTGGAAAGAGCGCTAAAAAGGAGAAAAGACTTCCTGAGATCGTAATTACTCTTGTTCCTGAAGGCTATTTCAGTATTATCAAATTCGATCATATCTTTTTTTTCACAAAAGTAATGAAGCAAATTAATTTGTTGCTTATACCGTTGTAAATTTTACTTATTATTTTTGTACAAAATCAAACAAAGTTGTTTTTCTGGTAACAAGACTTTTTTGACAATTAATAGAATAGCATTTTAAAGAAAAGTGTTTTGATAAAAAGTTTGAATAGTTTTTTATTGCATTAACAAAAATTCCAAATGAAACTTAAAGTATATCAGATAATAAATATCCTTGGCCTGTTAATTATGATCGTAGCATATTATATGGCCAATTCACTACCTATTGGTGGTAGGCATACTTTTGAGATTTTTGATCTTTATCCTACCCTATTCACTCCGGCACGTTTTACTTTTTCCATTTGTTGGCTGATCTATCTTTTACTTTTCCTTTTCATTATTTACCAATCAAAAGGACTTTTCTCGAATAGTAATCTAAAAAGGAACCGATTTCTTTATCGTATTGACATTTGGTTTTTCATCTCAAGCATTGCAAGTGTTGCATGGATTATTGCCTGGCATCATAACTTAATATGGGTAACTGTGGTTTTGGTGGGTGTTGTACTTGCGGCTCTGAGCACCATTTATTTTTATCTTGGAGTTGGCAGAGAATCAATAAGTCGGGCTGAATATTATATGGTTCATGTCCCATTTAGCATATACTTAGGATGGGTGGCGGTGTTAGCAATAACAAATGTTGCTATTTTTCTGGTTAGTACGCATTGGTATGGTTTTAATCTTAGCGATCAGTTTTGGGGAACATTAATGGTTGCCTTAACCGGAACATTAGGTGTGTATGTTGTGTTGTTTCGAAAAGACTTTTATTATGGTTTTACAATTATATGGGCGCTTATTGGAATCATATCGCGAAGGCTGGCCGACCATAATGAATCTTCCGAGTCAATCATAATCGCTGCAGGCGCCGGTATTCTGATAATTCTTTTACTGAGTATCTTTTTTTGCCTTAAAAAAATTTGGAAAAACAGGACAAATCCAATAAAAACGATTAATTGATTATCCCTATCATGAATAGTTTTTTTTCGATTTTGAAAATCTCTTCTCTTTTAGTTTTCATAATACTTCAAACCAATTGTACTAACGGCCAGTCAACACATGAAATACAACCCGGCGCCTGTCAAACTTCATCGTACTTTCCTATGTTACAGGGAAAAAGAGTTGCTATTGTGGCTAATCACACAGCAACAATTGATGACGTGCATCTCGTTGACAGCCTTGTCAGGGCAGGGATTGAAGTAAAAAAAGTCTTTAGCCCCGAGCATGGTTTTCGAGGTATTGCCGAAGCTGGACAAAAGGTGGACGATGCTATTGATCTTGTAACAGGGTTGCCGGTATTATCATTGTATGGAAACAATAAAAAACCACGAAAGGAGGATCTGTCAGATATTGATTTGATAATCTTTGATATTCAGGATGTAGGCGCACGATTTTACACTTATATTTCCACTATGACGTATGTAATGGAAGCTTGTGCCGAACATGGTATCCCACTGATTATCCTCGACCGCCCTAACCCAAACGGCTTTTATGTGGATGGACCGGTGTTGCAACCAGAATTTAAATCTTTCGTAGGACTGCATCCAGTACCAATTGTACATGGCATGACAATAGGCGAATATGCACAGATGGTCAATGGTGAAGGATGGTTAGAGAATGAGTTGAAATGTGAAATAAAAATAATCCCCGTCAAGAACTATATGCACAGCGATTTTTACGAACTGCCCTTAAGGCCATCCCCAAATCTACCTAATAAAAATGCAGTCTATCTTTATCCGTCTTTATGTCTTTTCGAAGGAACTGTAGTAAGTGTTGGACGAGGCACCGAGCTGCCATTTCAGGTAATAGGACACCCTGAGTTTACTAAAGGCAACTACTATTTCGTGCCAAAGCCTATGATCGGCGCAGTAAAGCCACCATTTGATAACATCACTTGCAACGGATTTAACCTTACAGATTGGGCTCAAAAAATGAATGAAAACAGCGCTCAAATAAATCTTGACTGGTTAATCTTGTTTTATAACGAGCTCTCAGAAAAAAATCAGTTTTTTAATTCTTTTTTTGAAAAACTTGCCGGTACCGCCGAATTAAGAAAACAGATCGAGCAGGGATTAAGCGCTGAACAAATAAGAGAGACATGGCAACCAGAACTTAAAGAGTATAAAAGGATAAGAAAGAAGTATCTTATTTACACTGACATTGAATAAAAAAAGTAATGGTGAGGATTGGGGGTAAATGGTTAAATCTCAAAGAATTATTAATCAGGTTTGCGCCTGAGTTTATTCTAATAATATATCTGTTATTGTTTTTTGTCGTAAAAAATCCATCCAATCCACACGACAGGGTCATTATCAGCGATGGAAAAAGTTATTATGCCTACCTTACTACAGCGTTTATTTATCACGATTTGAATTACAATTTCGTTGAACATTACGAGTCGAAATATTACCCTGATCACCCTTCTATTTTTAAAGAGTTTCGATATACGTTTAAAGAAGAAATTGTAAACAAAGCCTTTCCCGGATTGGCTTTTTTGCTTTTACCATTTTTTATTGTAGCACACTTGATAGCGTTACTTTTTGGCCTACCGGCTGATGGCTATTCATTGATTTATCAATATTTTATGGGCTTTGCGGCGCTCTTTTACTTCTGGGCCGGGCTTCGCTATACAAAAAAGTTACTCACCGCGTCAGGGTTCAATCAAAAGGTCGCAACCGTTATTCTTGTGTTAATAGCGTTTGCAACAAATATAATTTATTATACCCTGAAAGAGGGGTTGATGACGCACGTTTACAATTTTTTTCTTTTAGCAACATTTCTTTACTATCTAAAGGATTTTACAAAAAACCATAAAGCAAATTCATTGATTATCGTGGCGTTAGTATATGGATTAATAGTATCAGTAAGACCTACTAATGCCTTGTTTGCATTGCTAATCCCATTTGTTTTAGGATCATCAGCTTCGGTCAAATCACTTTTTAACACCCTTTTCGCTGAAAAAAGATTACTTTTAAAAGTTGTTGCTGCCGGACTTGTTTTTCCTATTATTACAATGATTATCTGGTATCTCCATTCGGGTTATTGGTTTGTATGGTCGTATGGCGACGAGGGATTTGACTTTGCGAAATTCAATTTTTTAAAAATATTATTCAGTTTTAATAAGGGCTGGTTTGTTTATACCCCACTTGCATTATTTTCAATGACAGCCTTAATATGGTTTTTTCGCAATCAGTTCTATCGCTTTTTATGGCTAACGGTTTTCTGGATATTATTTATTTACGTTGCGTCAAGTTGGTGGGTCTGGACTTATACATCCAATTTTGGACTACGTACTTTTATTGATACATACGCATTAATTGCCTTGATGCTTGGCTATGTGTGGCTACTAATTCGAGATTCCAAAATATTGATCGTCTTTGCCAAAATTTTAGGCATAGCACTTATAGTACTCAACAGCTTGCAGTTTTATCAACATTATACCTACGTCTTTCCACCGGGAGAAATTACTTCAAGTATTTACAAAGAATCATTTTTCCGTTTAAAACCAAAACCAAAGGTTTATTATCCTGAAGGGTATATTACTTCACGTCATACTTTTTATAATGATTTTGAAAAAAGATATGGCTGGGCTAACGAAGAATCAATTACTGACGAAAAAGCCTATGAGGGGAATTTTTCTTCTAAAACAGGGTTATCAGGTGTTTACTCTATTGGTTTGTGGCAATCGTTAGATTCCTGTTTTACAACGAAATATAATCGAATTAGAGTGAGTTCATGGATATTTTCGGATAAAGCGAAATCATCAGGCGTATTAGTTATTCAATTGGAAAAAGATAATGAAGAGGTCTTTTATAAGCCATTTTTTATGAAAGATTATAGTCGTAAAAACAGATGGGCTTACATGGAAGTTGCTATTGCTGTACCCGACACATTGCAGGATGTTGATTACTTCAAAGTTTATTTTTATAACCAGTATAACACTGAAGACTTTTTTGTGGATAACCTAAAAGTGGAAGTACTATCTCTTAGCATTGATTATTAATTGTTGGCCATTTTTTTAAAGTTCATTCTATACTTTATTCTGAATAAATAGTTCAGTTAAAAAGTGGCTATTTGGGTTAAAAGCATATTTTTACATATTATCAAATTGTATAATTATACAATCAGTAAAACGTTTTGTATGCATACATTGAGGAGATGAGCGCTTACATTCAAAAATTAATTGCCCAGGGTGAGCATCTGCAGCTTGATTTTAAATTTGAGATTTCAGATTCGAAAAAGATAGCTCGTTCTCTTGTTGCATTTGCCAATACCGAAGGCGGAAAACTGCTTGTTGGTGTAAAAGATAATGGGGTTGTTGCTGGTGTGCGGTCGGAAGAGGAGTATTATATGGTTGAAGCTGCCGCTCAGATGTATTGTCGCCCTCAAATCGAATTTGCAACTCGCGAATGGGATGTGGATGGCAAGAAAGTTCTTGAAATTGATATCCCCAAAAGCAATAGCGGCCCCTATTCAGCTCCTGACAAAGATGGAAAATGGATGGTTTATATCCGTGTACATGATCAAAACTTACTTGCTAACACAGTATTACTGAAAGTTTGGCAAATGAAAAAGCGAAAAAAAGGAATTACTATCCGCTATACCGATAAGGAGAAAGTGCTCCTCGAATACCTTGATCAGAATAATAATATCACTATCTCAAAGTTTCAGAGAATTGCTGGTATTTCGCGTCAGGTGGCAGAGAAAGTACTTGTTGATCTTATTACTTTGCAAATTATATACATGGATATTACTGAAAAATCAACTTTTTACCTAATAAATCCTGATATTAACAGTGATCCATTTTCGAAAATGAAGATTAAGTCACGGTAGATGAAAAAAGATTTTTTTAAAGCCTTTAACGGCGTCCTTACGTACCTTCGATATTTTCGGTGAATTAAAATAAAAATCAGCAACAAAAAGTCATCGAATAATTTCTTAACCAAAAATGATATCTCTCGATCATTTGGTTTAAATCTATGGTTTTTGCTAAACCGACATCAGTTCATTTTCCTTTACTTCTAAAAGCTCGTCCACTTTTTTGACAAATTTGTCAGTAAGTTTTTGGATTTCGTCTTCCAATTTTTTGGCTTCATCTTCAGGGAGTCCATCCTTTTTCAATTGTTTAACATCTTCATTTGAGCTACGCCGTATGTTGCGTATTGATATTTTAGCATTTTCGGCCTCATTTTTTGCTTGTTTTACTAACTCGCGGCGGCGTTGTTCGGTAAGTGGTGGAACTTGTATTCGCAGTACTTCACCGTTATTTTGAGGGTTAAAGCCTAAATTAGCCGCCATAATTGCTTTTTCCATTACTGGCAACATATTTTTATCAAATGGCTGAACAACTATGAGCCTAACATCAGGAGTGTTAATATTAGCTGCTTGATTGAGCGGCGTAAGAACACCATAATAATCAAACCTAACATCTTCAAGCATGTCAGGGCTGGCTTTTCCTGCTCTGATTTTATGTAATTCACGTTCAAAATACTGAATGGAACCTTCCATCCCTTCAGTAGTTTCGTCTATTACAAATTGGCTTTCTTCTGTCATAACATTATGCTTTTTGTATTTAGGGGACAAATTTAATGGAAACTCCCGACTTAAACTCAAAATAAAAAAAGGAACTCTAAAAAAATGAAAAACACTTTTTTGCTTTAAAAGATTTGATACCGTTTAAAATGCGTTTTCTAATGAATAATTCGGGGTAAAAAAAGAGGCCATCTCGTTTTTGAGATAGCCTGCATGTACTATTATGAAAAAAACCTATTTCTTGAGGTTAAACTTAATTGCAAAATCTTTAATCACATCGCCAATTGTGGGCGAGCCGATTTCTTGTAGTTCGTATCCAATTTTTACAGTCGGTTTATCAATTTTTATTACCCTGTTAATATCAATTGGTGTAGCTATTAAAACAAGATCGCATGGGGTGTTTTTAATAGTTTTTTCTAAATCAGCAATCTGTTGCTCGCTGTAACCCATTGATGGAAGGATTGGTCCCAATTCGGGGTAATCTTCGAATGTTTCTTTAATTTTTCCGACTGCATAAGCTCTGCAATCAACAAGCTCTGCTGCTCCGTACTTGATGGCTGTCAAAGCGCCATAATTATATTTTACATCACCATGAGTAACTGTCGGGCCTTCTTCTACAACTAATACGCGTTTGCCTCTAATCAAATGAGGGTTTTCAACAAAAGCAGGAGAACAGGCGTCAATGATTAATGCTCCAGGATTTACTTTATGAACATTTTGTCTAACTAACTGTAAATCATCAAGGTTTGCACTCTCAATTTTATTAAAAACTACGACATCAGCTATTCGTAGTGTTGTTTCCCCAGGATAGTAGCCTACTTCATGACCGGCTCTTTGAGCATCAACCATGGTTATCATAAGGTCTGGTTTAATAAATGGGAAGTCGTTATTGCCACCATCCCAAAGTATTACGTCCGGATTTTCTTTTTCAACTTCTTGTAAAATAGCTTTATAGTCGTTTCCGGCATAAACAATCGTTCCACGCACAACATGTGGCTCGTACTCTTCCATCTCTTCGATGGTACATTTATGTTTTTTAAGGTCTTCTATAGTAGCGAAACGCTGAACTGCCTGTCTAGCCAAATCGCCGTAAGGCATTGGATGACGGATAGCAATAACACTAAGTCCTAACGCCTGAAGCTCGTCAACAATACGTCTCGAAGCTTCGCTCTTGCCACCACCCGTTCTGACAGCTCCGGTTGCGATAACAGGTTTTGTTGATTTTAGCATTGTATCATTTAGCCCTAATAATACAAAAGAGGCACCTGCGGCATTGATCTCGGCTGCCAGTCCCATTACATATTGATAGGTAACATCACTATATGCAAAGACGCATTCATCAACTTTGTATTTATTGATCAGAGAGATTAACTCTTTTTCCGGTCTGATCGGGATTCCTTTGGGATAAAGAGTTCCGGCTAATTCTTTTGGATAAATCTTGTCGTCAATGTCAGGAATTTGTGCAGCAGTGAAAGCTACGACATTATAATTGGGATTATCTCGGTAATAAATGTTGAAATTGTGAAAATCCCTACCTGCAGCGCCAATAATAATTACATTTCTTTTCATTAGGATATACTTTAAATTATGATATTAACATTTTGCAAAAATAGGATTTTAAAGTAAAATGAGCTATTCAACTATCGAAATTATTGTATTACAATAACTGACGCTGTTAACTAAGGATTGTATTTTTCTATCAACTTGCTTAGTATGTACTTACCCTTGTTCCTATGCTTCCATCCTCCATTATCTTGGCAAGATTCCCTTTTACATTCATATTAAAAACGTGAATTGGCATATTGTTTTCCTGACAAAGGGTAAATGCAGTCAGGTCCATAATTTTCAGTTTTTTTTCAATAGCTTCCTCAAAAGACAAGGTATTATATTTAATCGCTTTTGGGTCTTTTTCAGGGTCTGTATTATAAATACCGTCCACGCGAGTTCCTTTTAGGATTACTTCGGCTTGCATCTCAATAGCTCTCAGCGCAGCCGCCGTATCGGTGGTAAAATAAGGATTTCCAGTCCCTCCCGAAATCAGTACTACATAGCCATCTGCTAAGTAGTTTACTATCCTTTTTCCACTTACCCTCTCAACTATAGGATTAATAGATAGTGCGCCAAGAAGTTTTGCTTTGACACCCATATTTTCAAGCGCTCCATGCAAGGCCATACTATTTATTACTGTAGCCAGCATGCCCATATAGTCCCCTTCAAGGCGGTTTACTCCTTTACTTATCCCACTTAATCCCCTAAAAATATTACCCCCTCCCATAACAATAGCTATTTCAGCGCCCTTATCTACTGCTACTTTTATCTCTTTTGCATAATCATTAAGGCGTTGCGGGTCAATACCATATTGTTGACTCCCCATCAAAGCCTCTCCACTAAGCTTAAGTAGTACTCTATTATATTTCATGATCCTATGGTTTAATTATTTACGTGTGAATGGATTTATGATTTTTTGTTTGATAATCAAGTAGAAAAAGGCTATTACTATATAGGTTACTGCAAAATAGATTATTGAAAGCATGAGCGTAAAAAACAAAATCTGATTTAAAGATGCAATCAAAGGCATGGAATAAAGTAAAATATTTTTTTCTTCTTTAAATACCAAGCTGTAAATCAATGTTATAATAAACATCAATATAAAAATAAAAACAAAACCGATCCCCGTCTGCTTTAAATCTGCCGGGCTAAGCTCCATGTGTGTTGCAATGGCCATGGTGATAAAGAGAAATACCCAAAATTGCCAGTTATGTAGATTTTCAGGAGAAAAAAGAGCCTTCACAATAGTCCACAAACCACTGAATATCATAGTTAAATAATTAATTAAGCCGGCCTCAGCGTTATGAATGGCATAACTATCGGATTTCAACATTTCGATAATCTGTTTACCGCCAGGAAACAGGAAAAATAACAGGCAATAAATAATGAGCGAGCCAAAAATGATAGGACCTATGCCAATAAAAAAATTGCCGATTTGATGATAAAGGTTTTTCTTGTTGTAACTATGCTCAACCACACCAAGTGTTCCATCTTTTGAATTGGGAGTGAATAATTTTAACGATTTTATCTTATGGCCAAAAATTAGGCAGAAAAACGCATGACCTAATTCGTGTATTGGCGTGCCAATCCATGCTGTAATAAAAATCTCAGCTTTCGGACCAATTGATTTGGCAAAAGTAGTACGGCTGAAACGAGCAAAAAGATAGAGTAGTAATCCTAAAATAAAAAAAAGTCCAAATAGCGAAATGGCAATACCGAAGGTTAGGACAATATTGCTCCAAATCGTATCCCATATTTTGTTAGCAGTTTCCATATTTTTTTGTCAAAATTTTATTCAAAGATAAATCAAGAATTTTGAAAAGGTTTCTTTTGGTAGTATTAATCTGATTTTTATAAAAATTACATTTTATGTTTAATGCTATAACTGTCTGATGTAAAGACTTTTGATATATTGTGTTTAAAAAAAATAGTTTGAAAATTACACTAAAACTTTTGCTGTTTGTAATTATTTAAAAATGGAAATTCTTTAAAAATCGAGTCCACTCCGAGAAACAATTTTTTTATTAAGAACATACTAATATTAAAGTTATAAATCATTGATATTCTGCAATATGTTTAAATAATAAGTAAACTATTACCTGAAAAACTTCGTTTTCCGAGTGGATTAAAAAATTAATTTGCTTTCAAAAGTAGATTTAATCCTAAATAAGCATTTGATAATTCTACATTGGGAGCGCTCTTAGGAAAATCAATGATCTTAACTAAAATGCTTACTAATGATTAACTTAGCTTTTAATACAAGAAAAGTTAGTATTTTAATTCTTTAATCTAATATGCTGACAAATCATAATCCGTTATTATCGAACTGAAACAGTATTTTTGTCAAAAATTAGTATTGATGATTGTTGCAGAGAATATTAATAAGTCGTTCGGGAATTTACATGTATTAAAAGGTATTGATTTACAAATTGCTGAAGGAGAGATTGTTTCCATTGTGGGAGCATCCGGCGCCGGCAAATCTACTTTGCTTCACATACTTGGAACGCTTGATGTTGCTGATCAGGGCAATGTTTGGATCGAAGGCAAAAAGGTTAATCAACTTAATGAAAAAGAGCTTTCGAATTTTAGGAATAAAAATATCGGTTTTGTATTTCAATTTCATCATCTGTTACCCGAATTCACAGCTATTGAAAATGTTTGTATTCCGGCATTCATAGCCTCTAAATCGAAAAGAGAAGCTGAAAAAAAAGCTATAGAGTTGTTATCATATCTTAACCTCGAAGATCGTATCAAGCACAAGCCATCCGAGCTGTCGGGCGGCGAGCAGCAACGTCTTGCAGTAGCCCGGGCGCTCATAAATAATCCGCGTGTGATTTTTGCCGACGAGCCTTCAGGCAATCTCGACTCTGCATCAGCAAAGGAATTACATAGCCTGTTTTTTGAGCTACGCAAAACTTTTAATCAAACTTTCGTGATAGTTACTCACAACCTTGAATTGGCTAACATGGCCGACCGAAAACTGACCATCGTTGATGGAAAGATACTTTAAAGCACACATTCCAGCTTTAGAGTAATACAGACAATATTTTGAAGATATGATAGGTTAATATGCTGGTCATTTCAAACTAAACCGTTGTAAAACATTCCTTAGTAAAACCATTTAATCTGCATGTCTATTCCTAAAGCTTTTGTACATAATATAATTACAGTTGCGATATTTTTGCTTTTCGTTATGCTGAGTAAGGGGTTTGGACAAACGCATGATGCTAAAGCTCTCTTTGATGAAAAGGTAAATCAGGGAGAAAAATTCCTCTTTGAAAAGAACTATACGGAAGCCAAAATAGCTTTTGAAGAGGCACGTAAAATTCTGCCGCAAGAGCAACATCCGATATCAAGGATTAATGAAATAAACAAAATTCTCGGTATTGTTGTCGAAGATAATTCAGAGTTTCAGCAACAAGTAAGAATTGCAGATCAATATTACCAGCAGCAGGAATTTGAAACAGCATTAAGCGCTTATATGGCTGCTAACGATTTATCCCCTGGAGATGATCATGTTACACAAAGAGTACTTGAGCTAAATCGTCTTATTTACGAAAATCAAATTAAAACAGCAGCATACGAATCGGCAATGAAACGAGGCGACCAGTATATTAATAACCGTCAGCACGAAAAAGCAAAAGAGGAATTCGAAGCAGCGCTTATTTATAAACCCGCATCTGCTGAAGCCAAAAGAAGATTGGAAGAGGTCTCCAAAATATTGAACACTAATATTTTATACGACAATACAATTAGTGAAGCTGATGATCTTTACATGAATTTGGACTATGAAGCAGCAAAGATCACCTATTCTGAAGCTTTAAAAATCAAACCCGAAGAGTCATATCCACAAAATATGATCATCCGGATTAACGAAATAATCCTAAAAATTCAAACCGATGAAATTAATCTCGAAGAATCATATGTTAAAGCAATAAATAATGGAGACAAGTATTTTGTTGAGAAAGATTTTATACAAGCTAAAGCATTTTTTGAAAAAGCTCTTAGTCTGAAATCTGAAGAGCCATATCCACAAATAAAAATTAATGATATAAATAAAATACTTGAAACTGCCGAAAAAACTGAAAATGATTACCGGAAAGCTGTTGCTCATGCTGATTCATTGTTTGATAAAACAAATTGGCATGAAGCCTTAGATCAGTATTACAAAGCAAGTGAATTGAAACCGGAAGAACCCTATCCTCATGAGAAAATTAATGCTATTAATTTAATTCTGTTTAAAAATTTAGATGAGGAATACCAATCAGCCATACAACTCGGTGATGAATTATTATCGCAAAACAACCTTGAACAGGCTTTGGATCATTTTAAAAAAGCCGTCGAACTTAAACCGGATCAGGTTTACCCGAAAACCAAAATCGAAGAGATAAATGAAGCGTTAAAAGATTTACAACAGAAAAAAGAGCTTTACGATCAATTTATATCCAGCGCTGACTTTCAATATGATGCAGCTAATTTTCATGCCGCCAAAGCCTCTTATCGCTCGGCGCTTGAGCTTTTTCCTGAAAGCACCTATCCAAAAGAGAGAATTACTACGATAGATGGAATATTAAAAGCAGAGATCGAACGTGTTCAGAAGGAGTATAATGCTGCTATTGCCGAAGCTGATCGTTTTTTTATGCAAAAGGCTTACGATAATGCTATTAATCAATACACCATTGCGGCTGGAATAAAACCCGATGAAGAGTACCCGCTAAAACGCATTTACGATATCACCAAAATCATTGAGGCTAACGTGGTTGTTGATGTTACAAAAGTTGCTGAGGTTGTTCAATCCAACAACCTCGTCAGGTATGAATTTAATCCTGTTCCTCGACAAGGCCGCCGTGAGAGTTACATTATCCTAAAAACAAAAAATCTTAGCAATAACGATTTTAAACTTTTTCTTAATTATGGTAAAGACGGTTCTAATAATGGCGGTTTTGTTATTAATATTCCAAACTTGGAGCAAACGCGCGATTATATTGTAAAAGTAGGTAGCCAGTATAAATGGTTTAGCGAAGATAATAACTGGGTAAGTTTACAACCTGAAGGGGGTAACATAAAGGTTGAACTGATACAGATTTCTCAAGAATAATTGATTTAAACATTGATGAGTAAAAAATAAAATCGTTACTGAAAAATTATTAAGTAATTTAAAACAGAAAAAATGCTTCAGAAAATAAATAAATGGCTTATTGACTTGCTCAGTTCATACAATATTTCGTATGTATGGCATGACCTCTTTATCACACTGATTAAGCTGGTTATAGCATTCGTAATTAGCTACATAGTATTTAGAATTACTAAAAAGATACTGGTAGTTATTATGAAGCGTGTATCACGCAAAACAAAAACCGTGTGGGACGATATCATGTTTAAGAATCATGTTTTCAGCAGAATGGCTTACATTGTTCCGGTTTATTTGCTTGCATTGATGGTACCTTTAATACTATCGTCATATCCTGAATGGATAAATTTCTTTATAGTAGTTATTAAAATCTATTCCGCCATAATCGTTACGATGGTGTTTGTTGCTTTTTTTAACTCGGTTCACGAAATATACCAACAATACCCTGTTTCCAAAATACGGCCAATCAAAGGCTACATTCAGGTAGTGAAAATCATACTCTATTTTGTATTGAGTGTTGTCGTAATTTCATTTCTTATTGGCCAGAATCCGTTGATTATGATTGGTGGATTGGGAGCATTTTCAGCGGTATTGCTTTTAGTTTTCAAAGATTCATTGCTCGGTTTAGTGGCTGGAATACAACTTACAGCTAACGATGCTCTTCGACAAGGAGATTGGATAATGCTGCCGAAATATGACACTGATGGAACTGTTATTGACATAACTTTAACAACGGTAAAAGTTCAAAATTGGGATAAGACCTATTCTGTTATCCCTGCTTATGCTCTTTATTCCGAGTCTTTTAAAAATTGGCGTGGAATGGAAGAATCAGGAGGAAGAAGAGTTAAAAGATCTGTCAATATTGATATGTCCAGCATAAAATTCTGTACTCCCAAAATGCTTGAGAAATTTAGCAAGATAGAATATTTATCGAATTATATTGCAGAAAAAGAGGCTGAGATCAGCGAATACAATAAAGAAAAGCAAATTAATCCAATAACACCTGTTAATGGTCGCCGACAGACTAACATTGGAGTATTCAGAAATTATCTTATAGAATATCTAAAAAACCATCCTAAAATTAATCAGGATATGCCGCTAACGGTTCGTCAACTTCAACCTACTGAAACAGGATTGCCTCTTGAGATTTATGCTTTTGTTTATAAAAAGAACATGCTTGAATACGAACCTATTTTAGCTGACATTTTTGACCACATTCTTGCAGTGCTTCCATTTTTTGAGCTACGCATATTTCAAAACCCAATGGGTTATGATTTTAAAACGCTTACCCCAAAAGTAAAAGAGGAATAATAGATCAATAATAGCGTTTCTTTATTTTTAAATAATTATCTCTTGATAATGGGGATGATACATCGCAAACTAATATTATTCAACAAGGCTGTAAAGCAATTTGATTTCCTCAGCCCATATCTCTTCATTTGGAGTTTCTAAGATCATCGGCAACTCGTCAAACCGAGGATCGTTCATTATCCAAATGAAGGTGTCGAGCCCAATAGTTCCTTTACCTATGCTCTCATGACGGTCAACTTTTGAACCAAGCTCTCTTTTTGCATCATTTAGGTGTAACGCTTTCAGATATTGTATCCCAACAATCCTGTCGAACTCATTAAATGTATTTTCGTATCCTTTTTTAGATTTGAGATCATATCCTGCAACAAACGAATGACAAGTGTCAAGGCAAACCCCGACACGGCTTTTATCCTCAACATGATGAATAATAAATGCCAAATGTTCAAATTTATAACCCAAATTAGTTCCTTGTCCTGCAGTGTTTTCGATAACTGCCGTAACGCCTTTCGTTTTATCCAGAGCAATATTAATTGATTCGGCAATTCTAAGCAAACTCTTTTCGGGATCTATTTTTCCAAGATGACTCCCCGGATGAAAGTTAAGTTGTGGAATATCCAACAATTCACAACGTTTCATTTCATCTTCAAAGGCATCTCTTGATTTTGCCAGTCCTTCCTCTTCCGGATGCCCTAAGTTGATCAGATAACTGTCGTGAGGAAGTATATGATTAGGTGAAAAACCATACTTTATCAAATTACTTTTAAAAATTTCGATACTTTTTTTGGTTAAAGGGGGCGATTTCCATTGCCGCTGGTTCTTCGTAAATAATGCAAAAGCTTTTGCTCCGATTTCAAATGCGTTTACCGGCGCCATCTCTACACCACCTGATGCGCTTACATGAGCTCCTACTCTTTTCATAATATGACTTTTGAAATGATAAACTAAAGAGTTTGCAAATTTAGCATTTGTAGGAGTAATATATTAACCAAGATTAAACGTTTGATATCGCATTGAGGGTTAAGGTGCGCAAAATCAATACAATGATCGTGTTTATTAAAGGCTAAATCGAGAATTATTCTCATAAAATCCATAGTTTAGACTAAAAGAGTTTGTTTTTGGTTAATTCGGATTTAACCAATTAATTTTTCACAAAAAAAGCCGATTTAAAATAAAACCGGCTTTCATTCATCTAATAATATTAAAAAACATTATTCATCATCAGCATGTTCTGCTTCGTAAGCTTTCAGTAACTCGGTTTGTACTTCGCTCGGTACCTGGGAATACTCGGCAAATTTAAGCGAATACATTGCTCGTCCGCTAGTTATTGAGCTTAATGCGGTGGAGTAACGGTTCATTTCTGCCAGCGGCACTCTTGCTTTTATCTTCTGATAAGTTCCTTCGGAATCCATTCCCATAATAACTGCGCGTCTTCCTTGAAGGTCGGTCATCACATCGCCCATTTTATCTTCTGGAACTATCACTTCCACATCATAAATAGGTTCAAGGATTTTGGGGCCTGCATTTTTAAAAGCCTCTTTAAAAGCATTACGGGCAGCTAATTTAAATGATATTTCGTTGGAGTCAACCGGATGCATTTTACCATCATAAATATATACTACAATATCGCGTGCATATGAACCGGTTAGCGGGCCATCTTCCATTCTTTCCATCAATCCTTTCATTATTGCCGGCATAAATCTGGCATCAATAGAGCCACCAACGATACAGTTGTTCATTATCAGTTTGCCGCCCCAATCAAGGATAACCTCTTCAGTACCGCGTATTGGGAATTCTGTTGTCCATTCCATACCCTCGGTATAAGGCTCAATCATCATGTGTACCTCGCCAAACTGACCGGCTCCACCTGATTGTTTTTTATGGCGGTAAATAGATTTAGCGCTCTTGGTTATGGTCTCACGATAAGGTATCTTTGTGGTAAAATAGTCCATTGGGATTTTGTGAATATTCTCGACCATCCATTTTATGAGGTTCAGATGCAACTCTCCCATACCTCCGCAGATCAACTGACGCAGCTCCCTTGAATAATTGATATGGAATGTTTTATCCACTTTGTGCATATCATTTAGGATAGCGTTAAGCTTTTCGTCGTCGGATTGATTTTTAGCTTTAACAGCCATCTGTATTTTAGGAGCGGGGAATACAATCGGATCTACAATATCATCAGTGTTTTTTGGGAGTGTTAAAGTCTCATTAGTAGAAGAATTTTTAAGTTTTATTGAAGCTCCCAGGTCTCCGGCATTAATTTGTGTAACCTTTTCGCGGTTTTTGCCGGCAAAAAGAAATAGCTGCGAAATTCTCTCTTTGGTTCCATTATTTGCGTTGACGAGTTCTGTTGCCTCGTTGATTACGCCGTTGTAAACTTTAAAGAATGAAACCTCGCCGAGATGCGATTCAATAAATGTTTTAAATATAAATAGGTTAACTGGTTCGTTGGTATCGCATTTTAATTCTTTTCCGTTGATAGTTTTCATTGGGGGCATCTCATTCGGGGCTGGCACCGAATCGTTAATAAAACGCATCACCCTGCGTACCCCCATATTGTGCTTGGCATTAATACAAAAAACCGGGAACATACCTCGTGAAACAAGACCTATTTTAATACCTCTAAGCATCTCTTCTTCGGTGAGTGTGCCATTTTCGAAAAACACTTCCATCAGTGCATCTTCGCCTGCTGCTGCCGCCTCTATCAATTCAGCATGCAGCTCTTCTGCTTTTGCCTTTTCTGATGCTGGAATATCAAGTTCTTCTGGCTCGCTGACATCTTCGGTAAACTTGAGCATTTTCATTTTTATCAGGTCAATTACTGAGTCAAAGCCGATGCCTTGATTAACAGGATATTGGCAGATAGTAACCTGGTTGCCAAATTGTGTTTTCAACTGACGAACTGATTCCTCAAAATTCGATTTCTCATGCTCTAAATGATTCATCACGAAAAGAACAGGAGTATGATTGCTGGAGGTATATCTCCAACTGATCTCTGCTCCAACTTCAACACCATTTTGCGCATTTATTACCATAACAGCGGTGTCAACAACCTTAAGAGCTGAGATAACTTCACCGACAAAATCATCAAAGCCTGGAGTGTCGATAATATTGATCTTCTTGCCTTCAAATTCGGCATACATCACTGTTGATGAAACGGAATTGAGCCGTTCGTGCTCAATATCCCTATAGTCGGAAACCGTGTTTTGGTCATCTACCGAACCTCTCCTGTTTATTAATCCCCCTTCAAAAACCATACATTCAGAAAGGGTCGTTTTACCAGATTTTGCACCTCCAACAAGGGCAATGTTCCTAATTTCACCAGTTTGATATATTTTCATTTTGCAGTAACTAAAGTGTTTAAATTAATTAGAAAGACGATTTGTTAATTTTTAAAAGGGTGGCAAAATTATAAAAATCTGGTCAATAATAGATCATGATGTAAAAAATTGAAATAAAATCAGCTCCTATTGAAATTTGGTTTTATTCCTATGTCCATCTCTTGAACAATTTTTCAAAAAGATTACCGTATGTTTCAGTCAGTGATCCTTTACACAATACACCATGTTAGAATTAGAAGAGCTCTGTAATACCGATTGCGTAAAATTCCCTAATTTCGCCACCTCTAAATAATTGTGCTTATTTCATTTTAAATTAGTGGAGTCATGAAAAACATAGTAGTTGCAGTTGATTTTTCAGGAGGGTCAATTCATGCCCTTAAATATGCCATAAAAATTGCAAATAGCATTGGCGCAAATATTTTTATGATTTGGGTTGATAAAACTTTTGAGTCAGATTCGATATATTCCATCTCGAAGGAGAATTATCGTGGAGAGGTTGTTCGAAGATTTGATGAATTGATTGAGCAATACAGGGATGAATTTACAGGAGGCAAATTGGATTATAAACTTCGTACCGGTAAAATTTACAGCGAAGTTGTTGCTTTTGCACAGGCTAAAAAGGCTGATTTAATCATTACAGGTTCTCATGGTGTATCAGGTTTTGAAGAATACTGGATTGGAAGTAATGCCAACAGGATTGTTGCACATGCTGCCTGCCCTGTGATTACTGTCAGAAATATGTTTATTATAAAAGAAAAAATTAAAAGAATAGTTATGCCAATTGATAATTCTACAACGACTCTTGGCAAACTTGAAGTTACCTTACACCTTGCTAAACTTTTGGAAGCTGAAGTACACATTGTAAATATTTACTCCACCAATCTTAAAACTATGCATAAACGTGTAGATAATTTTGCCCAAAAGGCAAAAAGGCGTTTTCAAAAAGAAAACGTTTCTTGTATCCATGAGCGTTTTTATACACAAAACGTAACTAAGGTGGTAATTGACTATGCTAAAAGCATTGATGCTGATCTTATTTCCATAATGACTGAACAAGATAATAACTTAAGTACTGGAATTATCGGTCCTAACGCTCAGCAGATTGTAAATCATTCACCTATTCCGGTTCTAAGTTTTCATTCCTCTAATGTTGGCTTAACTTTATAAAACCTTATCTCTTATGAAGCCGATCTTAATCAGTACTATTGTCTTTTTCTTTTTTTCTGTGCAGTGCCTTATTGCACAAGACCATCTTTACAGGCAGCACGCTGAAGATTATCCAACAGGCGATAAAAATAAAGGATATGTAACTTTTATTCAAGATAGCCGGGTTGAAACTATATTACACAGGCACATTCTTTATAATCAGAGTCAGGATGGATATGATGGTTACCGGGTACACATTTTTTTTGACGCCGGAAATCAATCATTAAGCCGAGCCACTCAAGCAGCAAAACGTTATCAGATGCTCTATCCTGAAGATACAGCATATATCTCTTTCAACGAGCCATACTATCGCGTCCGTGTTGGTGATTTCAGAACAAGACTTGATGCTGAAGGACATCAGCAAAAAATCAGTAAAAATTATCCTAACGCATTTGTAATAAAGGATAAAATCAATCCACCACCCATTGATTAAGGCTTTATCCCAATCGTGGTAAAACATTTTGATTTATTCGTTGTCCTCAGCGTACCACTCGGTATAAGAGGTAACCGTTTCCCAGAGTTTCAGATGGTGAAGTTTAACATTATCTGGAAGTCTATTCTTGATGCGGTTAGCAAAATCAATAATCATGTTTTCACTTGTTGGCTGATAATTCACAAGAATTATGCGACTATAGGCTATTTGCATCTGTGTAAGAAGCGCTTCCGGTGTATCGTCTCTTAGCACTAATGAATGATCGAACTGATCAACAATAAGGTCTTTAATGATCTTTTTTAAATCTTTAAAATCTATCACCATTCCATTCTTTGGTGAATTCTGATCGTTGATCGGCTCTCCGATAAGGGTTACAAGAAGCTCGTAAGAGTGCCCATGAATATTTTTACACAATCCGTCATGGCCTGGAAGAGCATGTGCCATATCGAATTTATAAGCTTTGGTTATTCTGATTTTTGCCATTATTAAACTGTCTGTTTTATACAAAAATTTATTTGATAAGTTTTAATGTCCTATTTATTAAGCCATTATCCTCAAAAAAAGTTACCAAATAATATCCATGATTCAGAAAAGAGATGTCAACAGTAGTTACTTTACTATTTTCAGTTCGACCTTTTAATAACCGACGTCCGGTGTAATCAGTTATGGTATAATGAACATTGTAATAAGGGTAAACGGTTGTAATATTTATTACATCTTCTGCCGGATTTGGAAAAATAGAAACCTTCATCTCTTGCCCTATTTCGTCGCCAATATTGGTAAAAAACCAAATAAGAGCAACAAATTCCGGATGGTCAACAAATGGATTTCTATTGTTTTGTATGTAATAAATGGCATTGTTTCTATTAATCTCTTTGTCGCTCACGGGGTCGTTGAGATGCCAATCGTAAAGCATATTTAGTGCCCACTCTTTCAACTGCGCTCCATTTACCGCTGGGCTACCCGGCCAGTTGCCATCTTCGCCAAGATAACGGGTAGCCATGTAAAAATGCATCCTTGCCAGATCGCCCTTATAACCGTCAATCGGTTCGAATACTGTTCCTGAATAACCAGGCGCCGAATTGTCTCCAAGTCGGGAACCATTCATCGAAACCCACGATGGGCTGCTTACCTCGCCATAAGGATGGTTGCTACGTTTTGAGTTAACATAGCCATCAGTTGGATACAAATGATGAAGATCGGAGTGCATTGGGTAAGCATTACCTCCAAACCAACTTTTAGGGAAAGTATGCTCTCGGTTATAACAGTCGCCTTCACTATTGTAATTACCGCACTGATCAGTAAAAAATGTGTATTCGTATGGCGGCATACTGCCAGGGATATCGGAATAAATATCCCATACTTTTCCGTTAGGCTTTTTATCGGTGATGGCAAAATGATCCCAAAGAGAACCGTAAGTAACAGAAGTGTGATCTTTGATGATGTTGTGCAATGCCTCCATTAAATCATCGCCGCTTAAACCAAAAGCATCATCGTAATATCCATTTGGGATTTGTGCTAAAATATTTATGCTAAGGAAAATGGAAAATAAAATAGAAAAAACGATTTTCATTTTAAAAATCAATTAGTTATACAAAAAATGAGAATAAGGCAATTATTATCAAAGTAATACCTCCTACAAAATCAGCTCTGATGGCAAACAAAAAATTACTTTTTAATTTACTGACACTGACAGCGATTAAGACAATCAGAAAATAAATAGTAAAAAACAATAGAATAATATTAATCGTTGCTAAACTGTTTTCGGTCAATGCAAGTCCTGCTAAAAAAGCATTTATGCCAAAAGTGAGTGAAAGTATAAATAATGTTTTTGTTTGGGTTAGGTCGAGGATCATGTAGTGTAATCTGTTTTTGAAGGGTTTCAAAAGCATTTTTAATCCGAGTACAAAGAAAATCGCATTTGAAATAATATCGTAGATGTTATAAAGTAATTTCTTGACTTCATGACCTAAAAGAATGCCGAATCCGGCCATTATCATACTTACAAGAGCTATTGTCAATGCTGTTTTTAGGATTTGGCTCAACCGTGCATTTTTTAAAAATTCATTGATGAAAATCGAAACAAACACCTCAGTTGACAGAGCAAGAATGATAATTATTATGTAGATATCCACAGCTTACCGGTTTAAAAATTATCAGATCAATTTGACGATCATCTCAAGCCAATGGGCATCCACCTCATCAAAGGAATTATATTCTGCACTATCAACATCTAATACACCGGTGGGTTTTCCGAAAGAGTTTTGCAATGGCACTGCAATTTCGGATTTTGATCGAGAATCGCAAGCAATATGGCCTTCGAAACGATGAACATCTTCTACTATAATGGTTTTGTTACTCTTTATTGCTGCCCAGCAAACACCTTTATCTTTTTCCAAAACCTGACATGCTAAAGGACCTTGATACGTTTTAACAGTGAGTTCGCCCTTATGAAGAACATAAAAACCTGTCCAGAAAAAATATTCCATTTTATGATGCAACACAGCCAAAATAGTTGCCATCTTAGCATCTTCGAAGGATGAAGCAGAAAGTATTTGTTTTAATTGTTCATAAATTCGAAAATACCTTTTCTCTTTTTTGGCCTTATCCATTATTTGCAGGTTTTTATTTACCTGCAAAATTAACATTTGTTGAGTAGCTACTTTTAACAAATAACATTGGAGTTTTTATACACCTTAGCGAAAGATATATTATCATCAATCCTTAACAACCCATTTTCAGTGAAGGAATTTAAGTTCATCAGTGTAAGTTTAAAAGCCAAAATGGTGGTGGTGTAAGCTGGAAAAATCATCCCGTGAATTGCCTGCAACATCTATCGCAGTTTTAAGTTTGGAGAGCTTTGCAAGATTTTTATTTCAAATTTTTTCTATTATTCTCTTTTTTTGCTTTTTGCTAGAATGTTTTATCTTCGTTTCGTAAATTAGACGTTATGGGCAAGGCAAAAAAAAGCGTATTAAAATCAACAGAGTAATTAAAATGATGGAACGACTTTGGCTTGCTGAACAGTTGGGCAAAAGTTACAATATGGTAAAATCTTATGTCCAAAACAGAAGACAGCCAAGTATAGAAGATTTATACAAAATAGCTTAACTATTGAAAGTAGATGCAAGAGATTTATTAACAAAGAGTCTGAATAAGAATGGCTAAAAAGAAATTAAATCATAATAACTATGCCCGAACAGCAAAACATAGAATATAAAAGTGCTTGGCACGATGACTACCTGAAATGGGTTTGCGGTTTTGCAAACGCACAAGGTGGTACTATTTTCATTGGTAAAGACGATAACGGAAATGTTGTAGGTATTGAGGATTACAAAAGGTTAATGGACGACATTCCAAACAAAATTCGCAATGCTATGGGAATTACAGTTGAGGTAAATCTGCACGAAGAAAACGAAATGCATTACATAGAAATTGTTACACTTCCTTATTCTGTTCCTATTTCATTACGCGGAAGATACTACTACCGTATCGGAAGCACCAAACAGGAATTAACAGGGACTTCGCTCAATGAATTTTTATTAAAGAAATCGGGCAAAACTTGGGACGATGTTGTTGAACCACGTGCTACATTAGATGATATTGACGAAACAGCAGTTGCCAAATTTTTGGTAATGGCAAAAGAAAAGGGACGTTTACCCGAAGTGGATGGATTAACAACCGAACAACTTTTTGACAAACTGCGTTTAACGGAAAACGGAAAAATAAAACGTGCAGCTTTGGTTTTGTTTGGCAAAGACCCGGGTAAATTCTATCCGAGTATTTATGTTAGAATTGGTCGTTTTAGAGATGAGTTGGATTTGATTTTTCAGGAAAGTGAAGAAGGAAATATTTTCAATTTGTATCAAGCGGTTTTAGATCAAATCAATCACAAATTCATCATCAAAAATATTTCGTTTGAGGGAATGCACCGTATTGAAACGCCTGAATATCCGAAAGAAGCAATGCGTGAAATTATTTTAAACGCTTTAGTACATCGAAATTATATGGGTGCTCATACGCAAATTCGTGTTTACGATGATAAAATTTCCTTTTGGAATGAGGGTGGTTTACAAAGTCCGTTAACTATTGAATCGTTAAAACGACCGCACTCATCACGGCCAAGAAATGTTTTGATAGCTGATGTTTGTTTTAAAGGCGGTTTGATTGACGCTTGGGGACGTGGTACAATAAAAATTATAGAAACCTGCAAACAGGCAGGACTTCCAGAACCAGAAATAATTGAACAGGACGGAGGTTTGTTGGTAACAATGTTTAAAAACAACTTGACAAAGGAACAACTTACCAAACTGAGTTTAAACGAGCGACAATTAAAAGCGGTTGAGTATGTTAAAGAGAAAGGGAAAATTACAAATAAGGAATATCAATCGCTGAATACAATTAGTGAACGAACAGCATCGAGAGAACTCTCTGAACTGGTTGAAAAACAAATCTTTAAAAGTTCAGAAAGAAAAGGTGCAGGTTCTTACTTTTATTTGACAGGGACAATGACGCCATAATAACGCCAATAGCGCCACAATGAAGCCATAATAACGCCAACGCTCAAACCCAAGCTTGGCAAAGAGTGTGTCTGCTCCGACGCTCGACAGAAACGACCGACAAACCAACAGACGAAAAAGAAGCGAAAACTTTGCAAGATTTTTATTTCAAATTTTTTCTATTATTCTCTTTTTTTTGCTTTTTGCTAGAATGTTTTATCTTCGTTTCGTAAATTAGACGTTGTGCGTCAGTTGCTAAAAGCCACAGTGTAATTTGGAAATAAAAAAAGGATGAAATTTTTGCAAAAATATTTTCGTGTTTTATTGGTAATAAAAACGAAAAAATGTATGTTTGCAATGACTTTTTATAAGACATTTGGATGTTCAAAATAACTTGGGATAAAAAGAATAATGGTGTTCTACTCACGATGCGTTCATCTGAAGAAACGTTGAATGTGTCGCCACGTCCTGTGTTTTATGAAGAGTTGGACTTGTTGGGACTGGAAGAATTTTGGGATTATCCTAAATCGGAACAACCTCTTTTATGGGCATGCGAAAGAAGGTATTTTTACAAAGGAGAGTTGGTTTTGGAGGCGAGAGGAGGTAATATATATGATGATCCTCAGCTTATCTTGACAGACATAGGAAAAAAACTGAAATTAGAACCTATAAATATTGAGCTACTATGCGAGAATAATGAAACCGCCATGTTTTTGTTGGAACATGAAGCATTGGAGTTCATAAATACTATATATCGTCGCTATTGTCCTAACGCTACACAAAAACTGATCAACGACGAGATTGATTTTCAACAATTAGCAGAAAATCAAGAAAAAAAGCTTAAAGAAAAACATACTGTAATAAAAGAAGATTGTGATAGCTTTGATATAATGCCTTTGGCAGAAGCGGAAATAAAAGGAAAACAAATCATTCTTAATACCAAAATAGAAATGTTCATTGCCTCATTTTCTGGAGGAAAAGATAGTCAGGTAGTACTTGATTTGGTTTCTCGGGTGATTCCGTCCAACGACTTTTCAGTTATTTATTCTGACACGGGTTACGAGTTACCTCCTTCATTGGAATTATATGAACAAACAAAAAAAATGTATCAAGAACAATATCCTGATTTACAGTTTTATCTTTCAAAAAATCACCAAGATGTGCTGTATTATTGGGATAAAATGGGCTCACCGAGTCGTATGCATCGTTGGTGCTGTAGTGTAATGAAAACAGCACCATTGTATCGTTTACTTAAAGAAATACATGGAAGTGGAAAACAGCCTAATGTCTTGGTTTTTGAAGGAGTAAGAGCAGAAGAAAGTAATCGTAGAGCATTGTACGATAGGATTGGCAGAGGTGTGAAACACAACAATGTTGTAAATGCACGTCCTATTTTTGAGTGGAATGCTACTGAGATATATTTGTACCTTTTTACTAGGCAATTGCCTATAAACAAGGGATATAGAAATGGATTAAACCGTGTTGGTTGTTCTATTTGTCCATATTCTTCTAACTGGTCGGAATGCATTGTAGAAAAAAAATATCCAAATAACATCAATAAATTTGTCGAGCAAATATTAAATTCGTTATCGAATGTAAAAGATAAAGATGTTTATTTAAAAGACGGAAAATGGAAACTTCGTGCTGGCGGGAAAGCATTATCAGAAGAACTATCCCGCGTAGATTTCATTTCAACAAATCCTGATTTTGTTGCGATATTGACAGCCCCGAAAGAAGATTTATTTCAATGGTTTAACACTCTTGGGAAATTACAAATTCAAAGTCAAGATAAAACTACAATTTCTGGGGAAATTAAATACAACAAATCTGTCTTTCCTTTCAGAATAGTTAGTGATGAAGAAAAGAATAACTCAACAATTTATTTTGAAGATATTGGCAGTGAAATTTTATTTCAAAGTCATTTGAAAAGAGTTTTATATAAATCAACATATTGCGTTCATTGTGAGGCATGTGAGGTTGAATGTCCGACAGGGGCTTTATCTGTTGTGCCATTTGTTTCTATTGACGATAAAAAATGTATTCATTGTCGCAAATGTTTAGATTTTACAGAAAAAGGCTGTATAGCAGCTAAATCTATAAATACGCCAGAAGGAGGAAAAAATATGGGAAAATTTATTAGCATTGATCGATACGCAGGTTTCGGTCTTCGTAAAGTGTGGTTAGACAAATTTTTCTCAAATACAGAAGGTTTTTTTGAAAGTAACCATGGCTTAAATCCAACAAAGCAAATTCCACCATTTATTTGTTGGTTGCGAGAAGCTGAAATCTTGAATCGTGATGATAAAAAAATTAGTGTTATTGGCAAAATCATGACAGATAACTACTTTTCCAACGAACTCATTGTGTGGGAAATAATATGGGTTAATCTTTCTTATAACTCAACAATTGCCAAATGGTATGTTGAAAATGTTAATTGGAACACTCGTATGAAAAAATTGGAACAAGAGTTGCTTTTACGCAATAGCTTTCCACAATATAAAGAACGCACCTTGCGTAATGCTTTGGAGGCATTATTAAACACTTTCAAAGAAGGTCCCTTAGGTAATACTTTATTGATAGGAAAACACGAAGTTGAAAATAGAAAAACGATTGTAGTCAAACAACCTTACAACAATCTTTCCCCTGTAACCGTTGCTTATTCGCTTTATCGCTACGCCGAGCAAAAGAACCGATATTCATTAACCATTTCAGAATTTTACGACAAAAACCAAACCGAAGGGATTTATCGACAGTTTGGCATAAGCAAAGAGCGTTTCGAAGCTGTTTTGAGAACATTAAAAGAAGACAAGAACCAAGTGCTTAATGCTGACCTAAATATGGGGTTGGATAATATTAATTTACGAGAAGATTATACTTCGTTGGATATTATTAAAATGTTATTGTAATAACAGATTTGAAAAAACAGATAAACAGAATAAAAATGAGATATTCGGATATAATTACACTTCAAGATTATTTTCATCCTGTTTTTAATCTTCAAAATGAAGCTACAGGATATTGGAAACAGTTTATTCCAACTAAGCAATTTTATACTTTACTTGGTAAAACAATTGATGCTGTCTCTTCAAACCAATCCGCCAATCGTAAAAGTATTTGGGTTAAAGGTACTTTTGGTACAGGTAAAAGTCATGCCGCAGCTGTTATTAAACATTTACTTTGCAGTGATGTAAATGAAATAGCTGATTATATTGAAGACCGAATATTGCTTGCAGATCATAAATCCCGATTGTTAAGTTTAAGAGAAAACAAACGCCTGTTTCCTGTTGTGCTGAAAGGTACAGAAAGTGGTAAAATATACGATATGCGTTCTTTTCGTTTATCCCTGGAACGTATTGTCAAAGAAAGCTTACGCAAATCAGATAAAACTATTACGGTAAAATCTGATTATGAAAGAGCAATTGAATATTTAGAATCAACACCAATAGATATTGATACAATAATAGCTAGTGAAGCTGAATTAAGAAGCTATGCCAAAACAAAGGAGGATATTATTAAAAAACTGCGTGCTTTTGATACTGATGTTTATTTGGCATTGGAAGAAGCATTGGCAAAACCGAAATATAGTGTTTTTTTCACTTCGAGCGACTTAGGAGAGTGGCTTTCTGACGTTGAAAAAGAGATTGTTGACAATAATATAGCAGATGGATTGCTTATTATTTGGGATGAATTTACTTCTGTGATGGATACTATCACAAGTGGTATGACAGACATGATGCAAGGACTTGCTGAAAGAACCGAAAAACAAAATATATTTTTTTATTTGATAAGTCATAGAAATTCAAAGGCATACAATAATGAGGATATCGAGAGAATGGAAGGACGTTTTCATATTTTACAATATAATATGGAAGCAATTACAACTTATCGTATTATGGCTGCTACCATTCGGAAGATAGATGAGCAAAAATATGATTCTGTTAGGGGAAACATAATGGATAAATACAGTTCGCTTATCACATATTTAACCGAAAATGATAGCCAACAATCTTCGCGAGATATTAAAGACCTTTTTCCTATGCACCCTTATTCAGCATTTCTTTGTTCGTCTATAGCTAATCAAATAGGCTCTGCAAATCGTACGGTAATGCAATTTCTGTACGATAATGAAAATGGATTTATAAATTTTATAGAAAACAATCCCTATAGTGATGTAACGAATTTGCTTACTGCAGACAAACTTTGGGATTATTTTTTGGATGAATTTACAGATGATCCAATAAAATACGGTATTGTAACCCAAACATATTTCGACAAAAAGACCGTTGTTTTAGAATTAGGATCGAATCACGAGAAGGTATTCAAGGGTATTTTACTGTTAAATGCAATGCGTCTTATCGTTGAAAACGTTGATAAAACACTCCCTTCAACAAAAAATATCAAATACCTTTTCTCAGGAGAAGATTTTGAAAACGAACTTGATAGTATTCTTGATTGTTTTGATGCTAATCAGATTGTTCAACGTGACCCGCAGGGAAATTTTTTGATAACATTTGCTTCTTTGCCACAAAATGAAATAAACAGAGCAATAGAACGAGCAGAATCAAAATATTCAGACATTGTTAAAATTATTGATTATGATAAAACTCTAAACAGAAACTCAATAGAAGATATATTGAAAAACTCATTATTACGAGAATCTGCTTTTGTCTTTTTGTCTTGTTCGAACGATGAATATAGACTCCGTAGTTATATAAATACTGCATTCAAAGAACCATATACCCTCAACATTGCTATGTTGTTTGCCATGGATAGTGCTGAAAGAAATGAAATACATGAAAAGCTCAAAGAATTAGCAAATATTGACGAATATAAAAATGTAATTTTCGTACTATTTGATGAAGTCTTTGAAAATAACTGTAGGCAGAAAAGTCGTTTTTATCATTACGTGGCAACCGTAGATGTAGCACAAAGCCATAATTCTAGAGAACAACAACAAGTGAATGATAAAAACGCAAAAGAACTTATTAATCAATGGATTTTTGGGGTAAAACAAGGAAATGCAACCGTGTTCTTCCGGGAAGAGAAGAATAATATCAATGTAACCACGTTGGCAAAATACATTAATGAAAATATTAATAATAAGATATATTACAATGCAGTTGATGCTATGGTATCCATGCGTGATCGACCAATGACTTTCTGGAAAAACCAAAATTCCAAAAACTCGGCAGAAGTAATGTTGGTTTCAACAAATAGAGATGAAGCAGAACGTAAATTTTCAGGACAATATACTCCTGCAAAATTTTTATTTAAAGATGAAAATGGTGATTATGTAGTTGATGCTGATTTGTTTTTAAAATCAGATGCTCCTGATAATCATCCTCTCGTTCAAACACAAAAAAAAGTTGATAGAATATTAACTCAAATAAAAATAGATAATAGATCCACATTTAATTTGGGGACAGAATTGCAACCCCTGACTCAGCCTCCATTTGGCTTATATACGAATATTCCCAACATGGCAGTTTTGTCTTTTGTTTTACGTAAATATGTGAACGAATTATATGGTGTTGATTTGGGAACACCTATAGACAGCAGTAACATGCGTGATAAAGTTGTTGAAATTTTTAACTATTGGCAAAAAGGGACTGGTGGCAATAGATTAAGTGTTCGTTTTGGCTCAAAAGAAGAAAAAGAGTTAAAAGATTTATTGATAGAAGTCTTTGATATGAAACGGTTATCAGATATTCCTGAACTCACAAGTTTAAAGAATGTGCGTTGGGGTATAATTGAATACTGTAAACAAAAATCAAAGTTGCCTCTTTGGTGTTTAAAGTATTCTAAATATGTCCAGGAAGATTTCCTTTCTTTAATTGAAGAACTTACAGAGCTTGTTCAAAAAGAAGAACTCAAAGAAGATGCTATCAAAAAATTATTAAGAAGCTTAAAACAATATAGCTATGATCTTTCAAGGATATTACTAACCACTGTTGAGTTTGAAGAAGGATTTAAATTTTTTGTTCATAATATAAAGGACGTAACCATTAAAGATGAGTGGTGGGGTGAATTAAACACGTACCTTCATCAGCAAATGCAGGGAGAGGTGGGTTTTTGGAAAGAAAATGATGTAGAAACAGCTATTCTGCGTTTTTCAATTAAAAAAAATGAAAAAGATGAGGTTAAAAATGTTATTGTCAACCCTCAATCACCGACTATAGAGAAAGGGCAAACACAATCATTTTATGCAAACGTAGATACGACAGGGAACGCTACTAAAGATGTAATATGGACTGTTGAAGGTGGTTCTGCCAGCGTTATTGACAATTATGGGGTTTTGAAAATAAAATCATCTGAGACTTCAACAATTCTGACAGTTAAGGCAACTTCAAAATTTGATAACAAAAAAATTGGGGCGTCAACTGTTACAATCATATCAGGGATTTCAGAGGAGAAATTGCAAAAAGCAAAAGACAAAATTGCTAAAGCAAGTAACGCTTCCCCAGTTTTTTTAAAACATGTATTGTTGCAAATACTTGAAAAATTCCCTCAGGTTGCTGAAATAATTAACGAAAATTTAGAAGAATAAATCATGACTGCTGCGGAAAAAATAGATTATTTTGCTACAATAGCTGAATTGTTCAAAGAACTTAAAAAAGATTGTCAGTCAACTGCCGTTTTACGCAGACGTTATGCTGTACGTTTTATTATGCTTGATAATTTTAATTTGTATCAAGAATTAATAAGAGAGATGACAAGAGAGGGGGTACAAATATACAATTTAGAGCAACTATTAGATCCAGATGATAAAGATGGATGGATTACAACTGATATGCTCGTTAATACCATTGAGAATTTAAGTGGGCAGGTTGTTGTTTCACCATTTTCCGAAATTGTTCGCTTTTACAAAGACGACAAATTCAAAGCTTTGTTTGAAGGAATGTCTTTAATGGAATTTGCCGATACTTCTACCCGAATTTATATTCCTTTAATAGGGTTGAAACACCGTTTTGAAAATTTCTTGAACACATTTTCACGCATTGAGGAATCGCAGCCTGTTTGGGCTGTTAACTGTACTGAATCACAACCTGTGAAAATAAATTTAATTCCACCTAATTTTTCATTCCCTAAATCAATCAATTGCCTAGAAACAGTTTATGACTGGCTGGTTTTTTGGAAAACACATGCACCTACAGAACAAATACTTTGTTCGTCAGATACGATAAACACCTACTCAAAATACTCCCAACCTGATAACATCTTTGATATAAAGAAAATAAAAACTGCTTACTCTTTTATAATTCAATTGTTGAATGTACAAATAGGTATTGAATATAAACAAGAAGAAGAAAAATTTTGGTTACAATTATTGGAACATATCAATAATAGTTCTTTTTCCTTCAAACAATTTGTAAATAAGCAGCTTAATGTTTATGAGTTAAATATAGAAAATATACTCAACCAATGGACTTCTTCTGACACAACAGAGTTTTATCGTTGGTTACTTAAACATTATTACATACAATTCTTTGCTGATAACAAATATCTTAACAATATTATTATTGATTGTGTAGATTATTCTGATTTAAGTCTATTCAGAGAAATCACACTTTCAATATTTGCTGATACAAATTCATATAGTCAGATACAAGAACGCAACAAGCTGTTAAATTTATTTTCACAGCAGTATAGACTGCCTAAATCTGACTTGTTGGAAATTAAAGAACAGATTTTAAATATCGCGAAAACAGATACTAAGAGAGCTATTTCTCTTTGTTCCGGTAGATTTGACTTTGAAAAAGAGTTATTTATTGGTTGGTACAAGGATAAAATTATTTCATTAACAGAGTTGCAAAACATTTATCCTGATTTTGTTGCTTATATGAATGATTTGAAACTTGATTGTTGGGTAAACACATACATACAATCATATAAAAAAGCCAAGGTTGAAGATAAATATACAGACGATATAAAAAAAATCTTAGCAGAGAAAAATGCCGATGAAGATTCATTCTACAAATGGTATAACTCCAATGAATTGGAATTTACCAAAGAATTGTTGGCAAAAGAAAAAGTTGATCAAGTCTATTGGATTGATGGACTTGGCATTGAATATCTATCTTTAATCAAAGAGATAATAGCTAAGTCAAATTTTCAAATAGAGAAATTGATGATTGCTAAAACAGGTATTCCTTCAAGTACTGAACACAATAAATTCGAGGATGTTACCAAAATTGAAAATTTGGATAAATACATTCACGATAATCTATATAATTATCCTCAAACAATTTGTCATGAAATAGATATTGTAAAAGACATTTTTAATAATATTCTAAATCAATCCACCGAAATTACTATTGCTATTGTTTCTGACCATGGTTTGACTGCTCTTTCGCGTTTGACCGACTCTAAAAAGTATGAAAAAAAAGCAAGTCACGAGGGACGATACATTAAACTTGATAGTGAGGAAATTATCGAAGATACAGACTATATTCGTCATAAAACAGAAACAGAAAATTATAAGGTAGCTCTAACACATGCTTCTTTGAATACAAAGCCTGTTCGCGAAGTACATGGTGGTTGCACACCTGAGGAAATTCTCGTGCCGTTCATAGTTATTTCTAACAAAAAATTGACTAAATATACAAAAACAGTAAATATAACAAAGTCTGATTCAACAACTACGCAGCAAAAGAGAGGATTTGAAGAAATAGAATTGTTTTAATATCAATATAGTAATATGAGTAAAATAGGACAAAAAATAAAACAAGTTTTCCCTGATATAGCTATACTTAAGGACCAAGACAATTATAGTGTCTTCAGTGGTAGGAATTTACCATCGTTTGTAAAAGATTTTCTTATAAGAAAACATATAGATGTAGATGGCAACCTAAATAAAGAAGCTATTTTTGACTTCTTAGATAAGCATATTCCTGATGATAATAATGTGGTGAAAAATCGTTTGTATCGTCAGGAACAGGTGCAGTTACTTACTCGTTTTATTATTATTACTGACATTAAAGGTGGAAGAGTTCGCTTTGCAATACCGGATGCAGGAATAAAATCAAACGAGGCAGTAATACCTGATTATGTCGTAAACCAATATCGAGAAGATTTGATTGATGGTGAAAAATGGGGTGTAATCAAATTAATTTATATTCCACCTGTTGGCAGGGAAAAAGGGTATATAGAGCTTGCTGATTACAAGCCATTTCGTCCTTATAAGGTGGATTTGGAATATTTTCGTGAGTGCAGAAGTGACTTTACCACTGAGGAGTGGATAGATGTTTTAATATCTGCAATGGAATATAATCCTGATGGATTTAAGGGAATTACGCAAAAAATGGAATTTTTAACTCGTTTATTAGTTTTTGTTGAGCCACGCCTAAACATGATTGAGTTGGCACCTAAAGGCACAGGCAAAAGCTATGTTTTTGGTAATTTAAGTAAGTACGGCTGGTTAATAAGTGGAGGTAAAGTTTCGAGAGCAAAACTTTTTTATGACAAAAGTCGTCAACAACCAGGCATAATGAAAAACTATGATTTTGTTACATTTGATGAAATACAAACAATTATTTTCCAAGATCCACCTGAAATGCAGGCTATTTTGAAATCATATTTGGAGGCTGGACACGCAACTGTTGATAATTATAAGTTTCTTTCAGAATGTAGTACTATGTTAATGGGTAATATTGAACTTACAAGTGCAAATCTACCAAGACACAATAAATATTTTGCTCATTTGCCAGAGAGTTTTCGAGAATCTGCTCTATTAGACCGTTTTCATGGATTTATTGAGGGCTGGTACTTGCCGAGAATGAACAAAAGTATGATACTCAAAGATTGGACATTGAATGTAGAATATTTCTCTGAGGTGCTTCATTTACTTAGAACAGCACCTGAATACTCAATGCTTGTCAATGAGGTTGTTTATTCTGAAGAAAAAAGTGATTTACGTGATTTGAAAGCTGTTAAAAGAATAGCCACTGCATATTCTAAATTACTATTTCCTCATATTATAAATCCAAAAGAATTAGATAAAGAAGACTTTAGGATATACTGTCTTGATCCCGCCATTCGCCGGCGTGGAATTATTAAGGAGCAGTGCCACAAAATTGATGAAGAGTTTAAAGAGTACATGCCAGAAATAAGATTAAAATAAATTCGTGTTTTTTCCAGAATAAAGACGAAATCAATGATAAAAAATGACCAAAAGCATTACAGATATAGTAACAGAAAATATTGAACTATTTACTTACGGCTATGTTTTTTCCGCAAGCGATTTTCCTGTTGATGTAACCAAACAGAAATCTGTCAATAAAGTGTTAGAAAATTTGACAAAAGCAGGGAAAATTCGCCGATTATCGAAAGGAAAATATTATAAAACCAAGCTAACCGAATTTGGCGAACTTATGCCAGACAGCTACCAAATTGTCAAAGATTTGCTCGAAGAAAACGGCAAACTGATAGGTTATATTACAGGTTATCAGATTTTTAATGAGTTAGGTTTGACCACACAAGTTTCTGCTATTTTGCAAATAGGAACAATCAAAGACAAAAAAAACACGAAACGAAGCTATTACAGAATAAAATTTGTAAAACAATGGAATACAATTACAAAAGAGAATATTCCGCTATTACAACTACTTGATTGCTTGCGTTTCTTCAAAAAAATTCCTGATACAACGCCAACAGAAAGTTGCCGAAGATTACTGTATTTATTGTCAAAACTAAATGAAAACGAAAAAAGTAAAATTAAAAAACTAGTATTAAAATATACACCTCAGGCAATTGCTTTACTTGGTGCTATGCTTGAAGCACTGAATCCCAATGAAGATGTTGAAATGTTACGTAAATCGCTTAATTTTCAAACATTTTACGATTTGTCTATTCCTCATGAGGTTTTGTCCACTCAAAAAAAATGGAACATACGATGAAGCTGCACGAGAACCAAAAGTTGTTTATCCAACTACTCAATTTTTCGGCAAACACACTAAAAATCAGACCTGAGTTTATTGAAAAGGACTATTGGATTACCCATGCGTTACAACGAATGGCACAAAACGAAAATGCCGATAAAGTTGTTTTCAAAGGCGGTACTTCACTATCAAAAGCCTATCGTTTAACCAATCGTTTTTCGGAAGACATTGATATTGCAATCGTTGATGCAGATTCGTTTTCAAAAAATCAGCTCAAAATGCTTATTAAACGACTTGCAAAGGATATGGCTTCCGATTTACAAGAAATCATAATACCAAATGTAACAAGCAAGGGATCACGTTTCTATAAAGCTATTTATCAATACCAAAACTTGGTTGGATTAACTTCATCCGCAGTAAAAACAGGACAACTTTTGATAGAAATAAACACGTATGCCAATCCATATACATACATCAATCGTGAAATCTCTTCCTTTCTATCCGATTATCTTATAGCGATCAATCGAAACGATTTGATAGAACAATACGATTTGAACCCTTTTTCAATAAAAGTTTTAGACATACGACGCACTCTTATAGAAAAAATGGTTTCGCTACTTCGTTTTTCATTTGAGACTGATGTTGTCAAAGCACTTTCGACAAAAATCCGTCACTTTTACGATTTGTATTACTTGGCAAACGACAAAGAATGTGCGGAATATTTGCAGTCTTCTGAATTTAAAAAAGATTTATCCGAATTGCTAATCCACGACCAGCAAGAATTTGACATACCAGAAGGGTGGCAAACAAAAACGATTAAAGAATCGCCATTATTTAAAGAATTTTCTACTCTGTGGACAATTTTAAGTGTGGTTTATCAAAATGAATTAACACCGTTAGCATTTTCTGATATACCCGATAAGAAATTAATAGCAGAAAGTTTTATGAAAATATTAAAACAACTACAAAAATAAAAACGACTGAACCCACAACATAGGCTATATGCAATGGCAGGATAAATGTAACCATAAAGGCTTGCACTTCGTAAAAATATCGGTAGTAAATGATGATTACAAACTCGCAATCCGCCACTGCATATAGCAGGTACGTTAGCAAAAATAGCAGGACAGACTTTTAAACTAAAAAACAGCAATAAAGTTGAACTTTAATAAAAACACATCACAACAAGAAATCTAATTGATCAAACCAACCCATTCTTCAGTGAAGGAATTTAAGTTCATCAGTGTAAGTTTAAAAGCTAAAGTGGGTTTTGGGTGGAAAATTTTTTGAAGTTGAAAAAAGAAAAAAATAACCTCCGCCTTCATTTTGCGGAGTAATCTGCGGAAGTTGAACCCGGCTGCCCCCATCAATGCATTGATTTATTAAACGATTAATTAAAATTAATGCCCACCCGCTGCTGCGCAATTTAAGTTGGTGTCCCCGTTCCTTCGGGGGAAGATTATTATGGGATTTTAATGTTTCGAAGGCTTACTTTTCGGGTAAGTGTTTTTCGCTGATAATTCAAAATTCAATTAGTGATGATCAATTAATTAACTCTGGTTAAAATTGATTTTGTGTTTTTGTCGGATGGTGGTGTAATAAAAAAAGAACCATAGAATTTCTAATCAGCCAGAATCTTCCAATTAAACGATCATTAGAGCTTTAGCATCTCTTTTTTTTTGTGAAAACGCTTAATAATATGTCTAACTTTTAAAAACATTTTACTTTTGCTAAAAATTTACTTTTATGGTGAAAAAATATTTATACTTGCTTATTCTCCTGGTAGCCGGATATACCGTTTCCGGTTTTAGCCAGCCATTTTTTCCTGGCAGTAATCCGCACCAAACCACTCAAAAATCATGGCACGCACGAAGTATTACTGAGTTGCCTTTTATAGCCACATTAAATAACCGGCAGGATGGCCAACAAGTCCTTAAAAGCTTTGAAAACCTGCCGATTAATGGTTCAGATAATACCGTTTTGAAATTACAAAAGTACGTGGTACTTGAAGAAAGTACAGGTACCTGGTGCCAGTGGTGTCCGGGAGGTATTTATTATGGGGATTCTTTATCCCAGAGCTATGAAAATGTATATGTTATATCGGTTCACGGATCTGATATGATGGAAAACATGGAGCATATGAACGGCACCGGATTGACCGCTTATCCATCAGCCAACATAGACCGGAACTATACCGGAAAAGGCATCAGTGAGTGGTTTTCATCCGTAAATGAGGCCTTACAATCGGTACCGGTAGCCAGTATTACAGTAGTTAATACATTTGACACTGTTACAAAAGAATTATCGGTTACCGTATCAGCTACTTTTAGCCAGAATGTTTCAGGCGATTACCGCTTAGGGGCAGTAATTGTAGAAGACGGTGTAACAGGTCCGCAGCCGCAATACAATCAGAGCAACTCTTACAGTGGAGGCGCCTATGGGCCAATGGGCGGTTTTGAGACGCTGCCTTTTTTTATACCAGCCAATATGATTGCCTACAATTGTGTTTCAAGACAGTTACTGGGCGGGTATGCCGGAGAGCCTGAAAGCTTGCCCGAACTCATAAGCGCCGGCGAAACGCATGACTATACTTTTTCATATATACTGCCCGAAGACTGGGACGAAGACCTGGTTTATGTAATTGCCTGGCTCATCAAACCCGACGGTAAGATAGACAACGCCATAAAAAGTCCTTACCTGAACGGAAACGACAATGCTAAACCGGTTTTTCTATCCAATCCGATTACCGAAGCATATGTAAATTCTAATTATTCATATGGTATTTTTGTGCATGATCCTGACAATCAGGGATTAACTATTGTAGATACACAGTTGCCGGAATGGTTAAGTCTGTCGTCCACAATTTCAGTCGGGCATATTCATGATAAAGCAATTTTATCAGGAATTCCAGACAGCCCTGGCGATTATGAAGTCATTTTAACCGTTTCGGACGGAGAAAATATCTCCATTCAAAATTTTATCATTACTGTCGAAGAAGAGATGTCAGGTTCCTGGGATCTCATCGGAGAGGCAGGATTTACTACAGGCCAGTCGCAAAACTATGATCTAGCGGTTGCCGATGACGGAACCCTGTATTTAATAACAAATGAAAACGACTATCTGGAGGTTTATAAAAAGGAAGAAGGCAGTAACTGGGTATCAATCGGTTTGCATCAGCTTAAGGGTTGGTTCGGCCAGATAGAAATTGCTTCCGACGGCTCTCTTTACATAGCGTATTCTTATGACTTCAATGATGTTTACGTGAAAAGATACAACGGGATTACCTGGGAACAAATCGGAAGCTCGCCCACATCAGGCGTGCAGCTGGGATTGGTACTCGACAGCGAAGATCATCCGATCATTGTTTTACAGGATTTTAACAACAACTCCAAAGGATTAGCCTATATTTATGACGGCATAAACTGGTCAGTGTTGGGTGGCACAGCTTATTCAACCGTTGGCCTGGCAGGTGTCTGGAATGTGTTGAGAATTGATGAGAACGACATTGTTTATGTCCTGTGGGGCGCTTTTGATTACAGTGGTACCCCGGCCTATGTGTCAAAATACGACGGCAGCAACTGGATTATTGTGGGTGATGGTCCGGTTGGTGAAGCCAACGTGTATTATTATCCAACTTTCGATATAGATGATAACGGGTATGTTTATGTAGCCTACCCAGCCGGAAGCGCCACCAAATCGTTGGAAACATTTAAGTTTACCGGAACTTCCTGGATCAACACCGGCAGCAATTTAGTCGGAGGTGCCACAGAGCACTGTAAAATGAGAGCGGATGTAAATGGTAATATAATTTTGGCGTTTTCGGATATCAGTTATAATGGTAACATTTCAGCGCTAAACTATGACGGAAATGACTGGACGTTTATAGGCCCGCGAGGATTTACCGGAACCGGCGGAAATTACCCGGTACTTGACGTAATGGGTGAAACGCCTTATGTGGGTTATTCAGATTTATTACAGGATGGAAAAGCTACCGTAAGAGCCTACCTGAAACAACAAATAGCCGTGATTCACATAAATCCTTCAGAAATTGTTTTTGATACCACGGTGGTTAATTACACGAGCGAGGCTGCTCTTTTCATTGTAAATCAGGGCAATGCCGTATTGGAAGTAACAAATTTAAATTCCAGCAACAACGTATTTACGGCTAATGTCAATCAACTGACCATTGAACCAGGTGATACTGCCACCGTAGCCATCACTTTTGCTCCTACTATGGAGCAGTGGTACACCGGCACCATCGCTGTTCAAAGTAACGACCCCGTATCCGGTTATCTCGAGATTCCTGTATCCGGTTATGGAATTATAGAAAACGCAGTCAATGAACTGTCAGAACCTAATATCATCTGGCCCAATCCGGCATCAGAAATGATCTATGTTCATTACCCGACAGCTATCAGCAAAATTCAAATGATCAATTACTCAGGCCAAGCGATGTATGAGGAAAGTGTGGATGGAATTTCAACGGAAATATCAGTAAAAGGATTTCGGCCAGGAGTCTATTTTATAAGGATATTTACTCCCGAACGGGTGATAACGGAGAAGGTGGTGATTAAGTAAATGACAAACCACGCTATTGAGTCAATCCTTAACAAATCACCTTTTGTGAGGGAATATAAGTCATCAGTGTAAGTTTAAGAGCAAAAGTAGGTGTGGGGTGAACAGAAAGATTCGCCTCGTGAATTGCTTGCAACATCCACTGCAGTTTTAAGTTTGGAGAGCATTACAAGATTTATTTTTCAAAAATGTTCTTTCCATTATTCTTTTTTTTGCTTTTTGCTCGAATTTTGTAACTTTGTTACGTAAATTATACGTTGTGGCCAATTTAAAAAGACACCAATGAGACACCTGAAAATATTGACAATTATAATCCTCACTCTGATTTGTGCTCACGGATTTGGACAAATCGACGATGATAATGAGATAATTTCAGCCTTGATACATAGCGAGATTAAATCATTGCCTAATGATACTATTTTTAATAGAAAAGGAGAAATAAAAAAAATTAAGACTTACAAAAAGCCAGACATTATTTTAGTCATTGAAACGGAGACTTTTTTATTTGACCCGGAAGTTAACTCATTTGACAGTTTTAAAAATGAAACTAATGGACTACCTTCACTTGACAGCTTGACTTATCGTGATTTTATTGACAAAAACAAAACCAAGCTTCAAATTGATTCAATTTACGGTTTTCAGGGGACAATTTCATATATATCCCGACAGGAAATAGAAGATATATTCAAGCTAGGGGGATGGGATAATTATCACACAACATTTGGATTTAAACCACTTGTAAAAGTTTCACGACCTGGAATAAATAATGATAATTCAAAAGCTTTTATCTATTATAGCAGTTCGACAGACGGACTTGGTGGGGCTGGATTTTATTTGATTCTTGAAAAACTAGATGGTAAATGGATTGTTAAAGAATCAATGCTTGCATGGATTTCTTAGTTAAATGACAGAATATGAAAGATAAACTGGCCACAACACACAATATAGCCAATAAGGGTTTCATAGGCATGCGAAGGTTTGTAGCCCGCTTCAACGTTTTGTGTACATTGATAGGAAATCGCCCGCAATCCCTTACTGGCCATATTGTCAAACGTTAATGGAAACTATTGAAATAACTATGAAAAAAGGTATTATTTCAAGGGACAAATGTCCTATTTGCAATTCAACTTCATCGAAAATAATTTTTAATCGCAGTTTTAATGAAGAACTTATAAA
>Ga0302238_1000040_pt1 | contig 151670 bp, 145 predicted proteins | sample AAG_UR_Asn_MG_FD_193527 | JGI IMG/M metagenome (GOLD analysis project Ga0302238, IMG submission 193527) | Enriched activated sludge microbial communities from anaerobic digester in WTTP, New Holstein, Wisconsin, United States - AAG_UR_Asn | ecosystem: Engineered > Bioreactor > Anaerobic >... | reverse complement strand
CTGCAAACCCTTTCGGATCCACAGACTTTTTACATCGTGCGAGTTTCTTCATCTCTTCGCAATCCGCATATACGGATTACGCTCAATCAAGAACCCACACCTATCAATTGTCCAATTTTTAAAGAGCGTATTACTTGGTTGCGGGGACAGGATTTGAACCTGTGACCTTCGGGTTATGAGCCCGACGAGCTGCCAGACTGCTCCACCCCGCGTCCGTCAAAGGGGAAGCATTTTAACCAACCCCACCCTTCTCGTCAACACTACTTGCATAAACTCCAGCGCTTTCGTTCCCGAGAAGCCCCACCGTGTTGCGAGGGGGCGAACTATAGCAAACCCACAAACACCCGTCAACAATTTCTTAAATACCCCCCCCTCCAACCGCTGCCCATCCTGTAAAAAACACCAAACAAACCAAAAACTACCACTATGAACCTATACAAATCAAAGCACTGGCAACAACTATTACTTTGACGTTTCTTCATCCGATGTTACCCTACCACCTGTTTTGCCACCTTAGGTCAGAGATTCTTTATTGGCGAATCTCATTAACGACCCCCACACAAATCCACTTCTAGCGCGCAGCAAGAAAATAGACACTCTTCCGGAGTACTTCTAACGCAGTCAGGGAACTATGGCGCTGGATCCGATTTTTTATGGAGATGCAACTCAATGAGCACCGAACCGGACAAGCAACGACAAGGGATTCAATCGATTGAAGTGGGAAGCAGACTTCTTCGATCCCTAGCCGCCAATGGCCGTTCAATGATGCTAAGAGATCTTGCGCGCAATTCGGGCATGCCCGCTGCCAAGGCTCACCGCTATCTGGTTAGTTTCATGCGCATGGGGCTCGTTGAACAAGACCCGAATACGGGACGCTACGATCTTGGAGGATTCGCTCTTGAACTTGGCCTGGCGAGCCTCGCTCGCCTAGACCCCGTTCGCTTGGCCCCCCCCATTCTCGATGACCTTTGCGAGCAAATCGACGAAACAGTCGCCCTAGCCATGTGGGGAAACTACGGAGCCACTTGCGTTCGCTGGGTTGAAGCAGGAGGACCTGTCACCATAGCACTCCGCACCGGTGCAGTCTTCCCTCTCACATCATCAGCAACCGGGCTTGCCTTTGCTGCATTCTACAAATCCCCCTCCTTGAGGAAGTATTTGGATGCAGAACTGCGTAGCACCGCAGAAGCAACGCAAACCGACATCACAACACTCAAAACCAATCTTGACGAACAACTCGAAGAGATCCGCTCGCGCGGAATCGCTCGCGCTAGCGGCAGCTTTACCCCAGGAATCAACGGATTCAGTGCCCCCGTGTTTGATCATACTGGCCGGATGATTGCTGCAGTCACGTCCTTGGGCACCTTTGGCAACTTCAACACAGACTGGAATAGTTCGCTAGCTGCAAGAATCAAAGAGGCCGCAGCAACGCTGTCTTATCGTCTTGGACAAAACGAGGACAACAGCACATCGGACAAAAAAACCGAAATATCACTAACCACTTCAACAAAAAATATTTTCAAAAAAGCTTGAATCATTCAAACAGTTTCTGTAGAATTCGCGGCTTCAAAAAACAAACGCAAAGCGCCCGTAGCTCAGTTGGATAGAGTACTTGGCTACGAACCAAGGGGTCGGGCGTTCGAATCGCTCCGGGCGCGCCAGAATTCAGGCGACAATTCAACGGGTTGGATCAGAAATGATCTGACCCGTTTTTCTTTTCTAGCCACAAAGTAACAGTTCCGCGCCGCATTTCAAGAGGCACAACCACAATACTTGAACTTGACTGGGTACCCCCCCCACTCATCACACCAAGCGGATCGTTCGCACAACCAATACCGGGATTTTACGGAAATCCGCATGCGGCAACTGGTAGCATCCAACAGCGCCTTACTTTCCGTAACAGACAATGCCCGATGAACGCAATTACGCAATATACAAACAGTTACAGAATATACAAACAAAGGTTACAGACAATTAAAACCGAGCGACAGACAATGTGCTTCGTTGTTAGTCCTCCCACTGACAATGTTTGACCCTTTTTGATCCCGCACGGTTTTCGGTGCGGGATTTTTTCTTTCCAGTAACTGAATTGCCTCGGACCTGTAGACGTCTTTGTGCCCCAACCTGGGCCTGTAAGGTGGCTTGTTTTATGAACAGCAAGCTTAACTCCGAGGAGTTTATGACCGAGACAACCGAACAGGTCACTGGGCGAATGACCCGGTAGTGGAAGTGAAGCCAAGCATCTTGAACCGTTGCTCCGCTCAGCTCTCACTCGTAGAGAATTCAAGAAGTTTCCATCGACGCGTTGCCTAACCGCTTCCTTGGTGACGCACTGGCGCCTTCCTGCCGAATTGATGCCGTCGTTTCTGGAAGACATGAGCGCAATACTGACAACCAGAAAGCGAGTGGCAAGCTTCCTTTTTTTTCGGATCGTTTGTCAGAAACGGCACAGGCTGAAAACCAGCGCATAAAAGGCAAGACAGGAGAAAGCCCGCCCCCCGTGAACGCGGCTTTCAAAACTAAAACAACCGTCTCAACGGTTGTGACTTTTTACCCAAAAGACGAACTCGTCCATCCAATTCAGCATAAATTTGCGGGAATCTGAATTGGTGAAGTTCCCAGCCTCGTCGAAGAACCCAGACGGGACATGAATCATCGCATCAGGCCGGCTCATCGTTGGAACATCGAGATATGCCAGAATGTTGCGCAAATGCTGTTGCGCCAACACAGTGCCGATCGGTGCATCCGACGCACCAATGATTGCCGCCGGCTTCCCCGCCCAAACATTCTGTCCTGCAGGCCGTGATCCATGATCAATGGCATTCTTCAAAACGCCAGGAATTGAGCGGTTGTATTCGGGCGTCACGAAAATAAGCCCTTGCGATTCGGCGACATCCTGCTTGAGGCGTTGAACCGATTCCGGAGGATCATTTTCCTCATCTTCGTTGTAATGCGGCAAACCACCGATCGGCAACTGTTTAAACGAAAAATCGCTAGGCGCTAACGTATTAAAGGCATTTGCAAGCTTGCGATTTATCGAATCCTGACGAAGACTGCCGACAAGCACGGCGATTTGATACTGACTCATAAGAAATTCCTAGCCAACGAGGTCATCACTGGTAAGTGTTTATTAAATTTATGGTTCAAGCTTACCATTGAACAAAGCGCCTAAATCATAAAAACATAGCCCACCATTCACACAAGGGGTTGATAGTAAAGCACTCGCTTTACAACCGACGATTACCGTTTAGATCTACTGAAGGCGCCGAACCACCCCGATAAACTTTGCTAGCAACCATCCTAGCTTGCTGGTTGAAGCATTAATATAAGAATTATGCTTATTCCTTATGAGGCGCGACTTGTATAACATCCACGTCCGTTTCAGACCGCGCCTATACTATTCTGATCGGCGTATTCGACCATTTACGACCCAAGCCCCCCAGAATTCCGCTGCAAGGAAGATTTAATGCATCAATCCAAGTTGCAACGTATTGTTTTGACCATCGATCACGAGCCATCCACATTTAAGGCCATATCGAGGCTAGGAAGCAATGCCGGATTTCAAACTTTTTCGTTCACGGTCGACACCGATTTTCTTGCCTGGATTGAAAGCAATTCAGAAATAGCGCATAGAAAAAACAAGGCATTCTGCATTGTTTTCGACTCTCGCTTCGTGAATATTTTCAATCGACCGCTTCCTGCCTGGATCTGTAGCACGCCGAGAATCTGCACCAGCCGTTCCAACAAGATTGCAGCGATGGTCAACCCGATCCAACTCGGCCTGTTCGACTTTATGCTCAAACCGTTTCACCTTGATGACATGAACAATGCCATCGAGAAAGCGTTTTCCGGGTTTGAACTGCAATCGGAAAACGCCGACCCCCTTGAACCGATCATTGAACGAATCGGCCAGTTAACTAGGCGCGAACTCGAAATCTGCGAAAAACTGTTCGAAGGCCAGTCGGGTAAAGAGATCTCCCATGAACTGGGAATTTCAGTCAAGACTTATTATGTCCACAGGACAAACCTCTTACAGAAAACGGGGGCCAAATCTATTGTCGAGCTCATCCGGGCCTTCGACATCTTTTCGAAGATTCGCAGGAACCCTGCCTATAGCAATGAATCGATTGAAACAAGATATGAGCATGCGTGTTCTTCGGAAGCAGCCTCAAATCAGGATCGGCATCACTTTCCGCTAGTCAGCGAAATTGCTCGAAAAAACATTCTGGTTACCGATTCGAATCTTTCGCTACGCTCGGCCGCCAACCTGATGATTGAAAAGGATGTATCGAGCATCGTATTTTTCAATCAAGGCCACCCTCACGTGTTTTCGATGGAAAACGTTTTGGAAATATCCAATGCGGACGGGGATTTCGGGTTGAAACTGTCCTCACTTCCTGTCGAATCGGCAAAAACCATCGAAAAGAACAAGAATGTTTTAGATGCCCTAGACCAACTGGAAATCAACAAAAATCGCTACCTGATCGTAGTCGACCCAGACAACGGCGACACCATGATCGGAATTTTGACTTACACCGACCTGCTATCCTCCATCGACCCGGCTTTGCTACTCGAAAACAAGACTATCGGCCAAATCGTTTCAAGAAAAGAACCGCTTTCTTTCACGCAGGAATGGTATTTCGAAGACATTCTTTGTCACCTCGTCCAACCCGAGGACTCCGTGATCATCGTCGAGAACGGAAAACCCGTCGGAATAATCACGTCCAAGGACGCCTTCCGCATCATCTCTTCCGGGCAACCCACCAGAGGCCATGTCACTCAGTTCATGACGAAGCCGGTCATGACCTTACCAACCTCGTCGACAATTTACGACGCACTGATTCATCTGAAAACAAACAAGATCAAGCGCTGCATCATTGTCGATGAATTTGGCATCTTGGTTGGCGTATTGCCACAAAGCGAAGTCGTCGGCTTCGCCTACAGTAATTGGGCAAAAATGCTGAACCACCAACCGGGAGGATTACGCGAACTGGTGGACTTGCTGACCAGAAAAGCCGCCAAACACGAAATGGAAGCCTTGACTGACCGGCTTACGGGATTATGGAACCGCAGACACCTCGAGAATTGCCTGGAATCGGAAATTAAGCGAGTACGTCGATACAAGGTCAAAACATTTTCAGAATTATTCATCGACATTGACCATTTCAAAGCCATCAATGACCGCTACGGACATTCCTTCGGCGATGAAGTGCTCAAATCAGTCGCAGATACGATTGGCAAACATGTGCGGGAGAATGACAAGGTTTTTCGGTGGGGAGGCGACGAATTCGTCGTCCTTTGCCCTTGCACGGATTGCGAGGAAGCTAAAACCTTGGGATTGCGTATTCGTGAAAACATCGCGAAACAATTCTTTCCCGTGGACTGCCGAGTCACCGTCAGCATCGGATGCGGCGAATTCGCACCGCATCAGGACACGAACAATTTCTTCAGCCACATTGATCAAGCTTTGTTTCGGGCCAAAGCATCAGGGCGTAACCGGATCGAAATTACGACTTTTGCCCCCCTGTCACTTGCCGACAATTCACCAGCGAATCCAGAAATAGCCTGACACGAAGAGCGTGACTCGCCTGTCCGCTGAGTAACGCCCACCGCCAATAATTATGGAAACATGCGACGAAAATTTTCTTCGCTCCGTCGTCCGCATGGGGGATGAGCGCCCCGTATTTACCAACCAGGCAATCTATACCAGCAACAACGTCAAATTAATCAACAAAGGGGTACGAATTGATTCATCCCTCTTTGACAAGCTGGTCAACCACAAACTCATCCCCAATCTCGAAGAATGTCTGATTGTCGAGAATCAATTAACCACTGAATCGCTTTTCAATTTTGCTCGCTCGGTTCTTGAATCTAGCGGAATGGTGCCTTTCCGAAGCACGCCAAAAGCACAGGACAGCCTTCTCCGAATATTTCGAGAAATAACGCTGGTTCCGGCAATGGCATTCAAAATGACCGTCATGCAAAGCCAACATCCGGAGTTGTTTATTCATTCCATACGGGTTGGCTTGATTGCATTGCACCTAGCCATAACAAGCCGATGTTTTTCAAACAAAGAATTGAATACCCTTGCCGCATCCGCACTATTTCACGACATCGGCATTCTTCACATCCCTCATAACCTCCTGCTCCCGGGAAAAACCCTGACGGAACATGAAAGGCAATACCTTTATTCACACCCAATCACAGCTTATCTACTACTAAACGAATACCCAGAATACCAGCCAGATGTCAGCCGGATCGTCTTCGAACACCATGAAAAAAATGATGGTAGCGGTTATCCAAGAAACCTCGTGGAGGGTCAAATTTGCCCTGGAGCGCAAATTCTGGCTTTGGCAGAAACAGTTTGCTCCTATTTTGAAAACACAATTACTTCGTTTGACTTCACGAGACTCTCAGTATTGCTACGACTGAATCAAACAAAATACAGTCGGACATTGTGCGTTTACATGATGGATTCCTTAAAGGAAATAAACATTAAGGAGCATTCAATGGATGACGAAGTGACTTCATTTTTAAACATGCCGTCACTGGAAAAAAAACTGCGGGATGCTTCTGAAATTCTCCACACCTGGCATGAGCAATCCGCTTACTTAATGCTCAATACTGAGCACACTAACCTAGCGCAGCTGAACGGAATTATCGGAGCACGACTGTTTCAACTACAGAAGACTCTCTCGCATTCCGGAATTGACCTCAATGACCCGACTTTTTGTATTAACGCAGTAGAAGGTGACGCAAGTTCTCTCCATGAACTAAATGTGTTAGCCAGCGAAACTCGCTGGCTGTTATGCGAAATCATTTTCGAAGCCGAACGGCGCCTGAAGGATAATCCAATGCCTCCAGAGAAGAATAACCCTATCCAAAAATGGATCGATAAATCGAGAACCGTTCTTGAGATGCTCTGATAGTGGACTGGCGCCTCTTAATGTGGCTAAATCACTTTTCCGCTGAAACAAGACTGATTCGCTCTCTTAGCCAAGATCCGATATCGCGAATTTCTTCCAGACACAACGAATGCGGCATAGGATATTCGTGCCACTCCGGAAAAAATCCGTTCTCCAAAAGAAAATCCTTGGCTTGCAGACCCAACTCGACGGATACCACATCGTCGTAGACACCGTGCGCTGCAAAAATCGGGATCGAACGATTGGCCGGCGCGTTCTCTTCAGCAATCAGGTCTGGCGCCGGAATATAGGTCGACAGGGCAATCAATCCCGCCAGTTTTTCAGGATGCGTCAGCGCCGTGGTATAGGCTACCGCTCCACCTTGCGAAAAGCCGGCGAGAAATATTTTATCCGCGGGAATACCCCGTTTGATTTCCTTCTCGATCAGCTTGCGGATAGCGAACCGCGAAGCGAGTATTCCTGCCTCGTCGACACAACGGCTGGTGCTATCGAGCGTGATAATGTCATACCAGGCGCGCATGACGTAGCCACCGTTGCAGGTCACCGGAATCATCGGCGCATGGGGAAAGATGAAACGCACGCCTAGCGTTCCGCTCAAACGCAGCTCGGGAACCATCGGAATGAAATCGGACCCGTCGGCCCCGAGACCGTGCAGCCAAATCACCGAAAAAACGGGATGGCTCTCCGTTTCGATTTCGATCGCATTCGGCAAACCCTGCACAATCAGTCCCCTGATCACTGACTATTTTTCTCAAGCTCGGCCAAACGCTCCCGCAACCGTCGATCTTCCTGATGACGCTGCGTTGCGTCGCGTGCGATTGCGACCGAGCCAAGCGCTTTGCCCTGATCGTCATTCACCACGGCAAAAGTCATTTCGACGTAAATTGTTTCTCCACGACCGGTCAGGGACCGGGTGATCGTCGGCCGGCCATCGAGCCGTGTGGCGCTGCTCGCCATGGCCCGGTCGAAAGCGGCCCAGTGTGCGGCTCGCAAACGCTCTGGAATAATCAGATCCAGGCTATTCCCGATTGCCTCGGCGCGAGAAAAACCGAAAAGCCTTTCCGCGGCTGCGTTCCAACCACAGATACGGCCCTGCGTATCAGCATAGACGAGCGCGTCTGCCATCTGCTCGACAACGCTTGAACAGGCTTCAGGAATCATGCTTGCCTCCAGTTTTCGTGTATTTCATCTAACGCGACACCGTTCTAAACAATACCTCAATTGCGTCACAACGTCGCGCTTGGAAAGCACAGGCATCCACGAACCATTCGCGAAAACTGATAGCATATCGTCACCGTCATGCATCAAGAAAAGCGCTCCTCACGTAACCTGAACCGGAATTAGTATCCATGAAGTCCCCGCGCCCACTCCTGAACAAACTCATCGCGTTGATCAGCCTCTGCTGCTTCAGCCTGTCGACTCCGGCCATGCCCAAGGCAGCTGAAAACGAGGACGCCCCGGTAACGAGTGGTGCCGACATACCTCGCCCCAAACCGCGCGCAACAAACGCCAGAAACGCGAAAAAAAACGTCTCGGTCAAACATCGAGGCCAGCAACACACGAAACCCGTTCAAAAATCAAGCCAGTCAAAGAACTTCTTAAAGCCGAGATAGATCGCGCAATAACCCGATGTTCGACACATCGGCTCGAGGCGTTGTTGTCGATTGCGCCTCCTGTCGTTCACAAACGTTTTCTAATTTTCCACCTCATGGAGTCATTGATGCATCGATTTGTATCGGCCCTTTGCACAATCAGTTTGCTGTTCTTCTCGGCCCATGTATCGGCCCAAACATCTCGTATCGAACTGAATGCCGGCATTTACCGCATTGAGGCCGACATCGCCGCCGATCAGGAAACCCGTATGCAGGGATTGATGTTTCGCCGAAACATGCCTGCCAATCACGGAATGCTCTTCGTTTTCCCCCAAGCGGCACAGCACTGCATGTGGATGCGCAATACGCTGTTACCGCTCTCAGTGGCCTTTCTCGATGAGGAAGGCCATATCCTGAATATCGAGGAGATGCAACCACAAACCGAAATCAATCATTGCGCGGCCCGCCCCGCCCGATTTGCGTTGGAAATGAACCGGGGCTGGTTTTCCGATAAGGGAATCAAAGCAGGACAACGCATCGGCGGGATTGAAAAATCGCCCCGACCGCGATAACTGCAGTTCACCATGAAATCTGCAAACGCAACGGCTTGGCGCCATACGCAGCCAATTGCGACGAATGATCGCCCTTTCGTTTCCTGGCTACACGACCGCGGATCGTTGACCACCAGGCTGCAGTCCATGGGCAACTTCTCCGTCCAGCTTCTACGCCAGGGCCTTGCGGTGCCGACTGCAGACGAGGCCAGCGCAATGGGCCTACGGCGCGGACGCCTTGTCTGGGTTCGGGAAGTCACGCTTTTTTGCGATCGACAACCGCTGGTATTTGCCCATTCGGTCCTGCCCCAAAGACCGCGCGGCCCGATGACCGGGTGGCTGAAACGCATGGGCGAACGTTCCCTCGGTGCATTGCTATTCTCGCATCATGGCTTTCAACGCAGTCCGATTGAATTCCGCCGCCTTGACCGCCGCCATCGGCTTTTCCAGCCGGCTGTCGCCGCTCTAGCCTCGCCCACAAATACACCGATGACGCTTTGGTCCCGCCGTTCGCGCTTTACTTTCGGCAAGCAAAACATCTTGGTCACCGAGATTTTCTCGCCAGAACTGGCACGCCATCCGAAATACCACGCAGCGCCCCGAAAATAAATCAACGTAATCCAGAAAAAATCCGTATAATCCGCAACCTTGTGCCTTGCGGCGGCTACGCCGTTCGTCACAATAAGCACGCTTCGCAAACCTGGCCGCATTCGTAAAGCCCTCCTGCCTTCTGGTGTCGATCCTTTGAACACCGCCTTGGCACAAAGCTTTTTGTGCCGAAAAGTATCGAATTCTCTTGCCCCGGCAGAGTCTCTCCAAACTATTTCGTTGGTTAGCGTCGCATTTTGATCGTGCGCCGAGTCCGCTTGGCTGCGCGAGGCCATTCCATACGAAAGACATTAATGACATTTTCCGAAATCGGACTTCACGAAGCCCTTCTTCAATCCCTGACCTTTGCTGGATACACTGAACCGACACCGGTTCAAGCCCAAGCCATTCCAGCGGCTATTGATGGCCGCGATCTGCTCGTCTCGTCGCAAACCGGTTCGGGAAAGACAGCGGCTTTTATGCTGCCTGCTCTGCATCGACTGGCACAACTCGATCGCTCGATGTTTGCTTCGCCGCCCCGCCGCACGCCTAACCAGGAGCGCCAGTCAGCCCGCGCACGCGGCCAAGGCCGGACGCGTTTCCAGCCCGCGCAGCCAAAGATGCTGGTGCTTGCCCCGACCCGCGAACTTGCCCTGCAGGTTACGGCTGCCACGGACAAGTACGCTGGCGCATTGCGCCATCTGAAAGCCGTCGCCATTCTAGGGGGCATGCCTTACCCGAAACAGATGGAACTCCTTTCACGCAACCCGGCCATTCTGGTTGCAACGCCGGGACGACTGATCGACCATATGGAATCAGGCAAGATCGATTTCTCACAACTGCAGATTCTTGTTCTCGATGAAGCCGACCGCATGCTCGACATGGGATTCATCGATGACATTGAAAAAATCGTTGCCGCTACGCCCTCTAGCCGCCAGACCATGCTTTTCTCGGCCACGCTTGACGGCACGGTCGGTCAAATGGCCAGCCAGGTCACGCGCGACCCACTGACCATCAAGATTGCGGCGTCGCACGCGAAACACGAGAATATCGAACAACGTCTGCATTTTGTCGATGACTTGTCGCACAAGAATCGTCTGCTCGACCATCTGCTACGCGACATCAGCATCGACCAGGCCGTCGTTTTCACTGCGACGAAGCGTGACGCAGACACACTCTCCGACCGGCTGAACATTGCCGGCTTCAGCACTGCCCCGCTACACGGCGACATGCATCAAGGCGCACGCAACCGTACCATCGCCGCCTTGCGCCGAGGCCATATCCGGATTCTGATTGCCACCGACGTTGCAGCCCGTGGTATCGATGTTCCGACAATCACGCACGTCTTCAACTACGACCTCCCCAAGTTCGCTGAAGATTACGTGCATCGTATCGGTCGCACCGGACGAGCCGGACGCAATGGCCTGGCGATCTCATTGGTCAATCACGCCGAACATTTCAACGTGCGCAAGATCGAGCGTTTTACCCGACAGGCGATCCCCGTGGAAATCGTTCCCGGTCACGAACCAACTCGCCGCTCGCCAGCGAGCAATGGCCGCCCCAGCGGCAAGTCGAACAATCGCCCAGGCGGCAAATTCGGAGACCGGCGCGTCAGTGCCAAACCCGGCAACCAGGGGAATTCTCGTAACGCCAATGCCAGCGAAGCCCGTCATGAGGCGACATTTCGCACGCCTTTCCGTAACAGTCCGAAACCGGGCCGCCCCGGAGCACCGGGAACCGGCCGCAGAAGTCACTCCGAGCGCTGATCAGCCTCGCCCCATAACCCGCTTCGGCGGGTTTTGTTTTTCCGGACAATCAGTTTATAAATACAAGAAATGGACAAGCATTGCATTCCGCCCTTTTCAGAAGGAACAAGCTATGAGTGCCGAGCTGATCACCGACTGGGCTGGACACGACACCGCTCTCCGAAAAATCCTGACGCTGGCGACGAAAACCCTCTGTATTTTCGACGAAGATCTAACAAGGCTGAAATTCGGCTCCCCTGAAAATGCAGAAATCTTGCACCATTTCCTGGCTAGCGACCGTCGGCACAATTTACGCATTGTCCTGAAGAACCCGGACCCTCTGCAAAAGGTGATGCCACGTTCGATGAAACTGCTCAGCCTGTATCCGACAAGCATGAGCATTATCCTTTGCCCTCCGCAACTCTCCTCTCTGAGCGAAGCATTTCTGATTGCAGACAGCAGGCATGCTCTCGTACGTTTTCATAGAGACAATGTCCGCGGCAAAGCCCTCTTCGACGCCCCGGCAGAATGCCTGCCGTATTCGCAGCGATTCGAAGAAATTTTGCGTGAAGGCGGCGATCGGATATGTGCTACACCACTTGGCTTGTAGTATGATTACGGTCTATTTTGCAACCGGAAAAAACGGCGCGCAAAATATTGGGGAAGGGTAAAAAATAACAGGGGAAATCTAAAACCAGGATATCCATGCAACTATTGAATACTAAAGGAATCACCATGAAAAACTCCCTCCTCCTGACCACCCTTGTTGCGATCGCTCTTGCTGCCTGTGATAGCAAGCCGACGACGCCGCCGGCTGCCGCCCCGGCTCCGGCACCTGTGACCGCTCCGGCTCCGGAAGCTGCTAAGCCAGCCGAAGCCGCCAAGGAAGCCGTCGCCCCGGTTGTGGAAGCGGTCAAGGAAGCAGCTACCCCTGCAGTAGAAGCTGCCAAGGAAGAAGCCAAGAAGTAATCTGAGAGCATAAAAAAGCCGGCTTAGGCCGGCTTTTTTATGCTCACGCACGACAGGTAAAAGAAGGTCACATCAGCCGACGACAGGCCAACCTGAGTGATTCACTCCGAGGTCACCATTTAGCATGGTCTGGCTTAAAGCAGTTGGCGCCAGCCCAAACCTTCGTTCTGAGTCGCCACGGCAATCCACTCTTCGGCGCAATCGAGCGCCGCGGCCAAAGCTGACACCGCAAGTTCCGGGCGGTTATTTTGTTGGCTCAGATGCGCAGCGACAACATGCTGCAAACGCTTAGTCTCAACCCTGCGTAATAATGTTGCTGCCTGCTGGTTTTCAAGGTGCCCTTGACCGCCAGAAATGCGCTGTTTGAGAAATCCGGGATAATTTGACCTCTCCAACAAGTCACGATCGTAATTGCATTCGAGAACCAGAGCCTCGCAATGCTGCAGGACGTTAATGATGTGTTGAGTAACCGTCCCGGTATCGGTTAATACTCCGAGGCGATGCTGCCCATCGAAAAACGTAAACTGGACAGGCTCCCTTGCATCGTGGGGCACCGGGTACGGAGAGATTTCGAGATCGCCAATCGAGAATGGCTCGTGACTATCGATCAGGCGGCATTCCGGAATTCCGGCTTTTTCCCCTGGCAGGCTCGAAAACGTGCCGTGGGAAAGAAGGACAGGAATGCGATAACGGGCAGCGAATTTGAAGGCGCCTGCAATGTGATCGCTATGCTCATGGGTCACCAGAACCGCATCGATCCCTTCAGGGGGAAGGCCTAATCGTGCAAGCCGTTGTATCGTAACCCGTGTCGAAAAACCACAATCAAGAAGCAGCCGAGTCGCACCAGCCTCGACAATCAGGGCATTGCCCTGACTGCCGCTTCCCAGTGAAGCAAAGCGCATCACTTCAACTGTTCGTAAAGCAAACCGATAATTTTCTTCGAAGTTTCAGAGCGATCAACAACGCCTTCTGCAGAGTGCACCTGCACTGTCGTCCGGCCGCTGTCGTCATTCAAGAAAATACGATACTGCGTCTTGGGAATGGGTGCCGGCCCCTTCCAGAAGGCAAACTTGGACAACAGCCCATCACTCTTCTTCTGGTCGCTCTCCGGATCAACATAGCGGACGAAGTAAAGCCCTTTGGAACGATCCCGGTCCTCAACCGTGAAACCGACACGATCCAGCGCCAAGCCGACCCGACGCCAAGCGCGCGGGAAAGACTCCTGAACTTCAAGCATGCTGGCGCCGTCACCACTCCGTATCAATCTGGCCCGATCCAGCGGCTTGATTTTGGCAGCGGCCATTTCCACTTCAGCACGTTTTTGCTCGCTACCGAGTCCTACCATAAGACGACGCAGCATTTCGGCTTCGAGTTCCGGATCCGGTTCGCGCGGCTGCCAGCGCGTCTCATCCTTACCCTCTGTGACATAAGTCTCATACATACCACGGTGGCTGACGTAAACTTCAGTGGTGCCGGGTTTGCTTCCGGGTTCGAAACGAGTTCTGAACTTGTCGCGTTCGGCGGTCGAATACAAAGAATCGATCACCTTGCCCAGCAGATTGCGAAGCAAATCGTCACCAATCTTGGCTCGATTTTCCGCCCAATCGGTTTCCATGATCCCGGCTTCTGGTATTTCAAGCTTGATCACAAAGCCATTTTCCTGCCAGAACGCCTTGACCTGATCCCAGAGCACATCCGGCTTTTCCTCGACAACCAGCCAACGCTGGCTTCCGTCGCGTTCAAAACGAACCTTATCCACCTTCGGCAGCACATCGCCTTGCTGCTGTGCCTTCGCCTCAGGTGTACGCTCAGCGGCATAGATCGAATAGGTTGCGCTCCCCTTGCCGCCGGTATCGGGCACCAAATATCGATCGTCACGCGTTGGCGACGTCAGGTCAGGCGGCACCTCCAGCGTCGGCACCCTCGTTGCCGATGCTGTCTTGTAATCGATTTTTTTCGATTCGAGGCCAATGTTGCTGCAACCTGCAACAACCATCGACAGCAGAGAAACGCTCAAACGGGAAACAGCGAATTTCATCGGGAATTCCTGAAAAGCCAAGTAAGTCTTATCAAGCAAGCAAGCCGGCCTGACGCAAGGCCACCGAAACGCGCTCATGACACTCGGGCGACAACGGGGTCAGCGGCAAACGAATCCCCTCCCCGATCAAACCAAGTTTGTGGCACGCCCATTTAACGGGAATGGGATTCGCCTCGCAAAACAGATTGCGGTGTAGACCAAGCAGACGGAAATTCAGCTCGCGCGCCCGGGCGAGGTCGCCTTTCAGGGCAGCGGCGCACATTTCGTGCATCAAACGCGGGGCGACATTGGCAACGACCGAAATATTGCCCTGCGCACCGAGCAACATCAGGGCGCATGCGCTCGAATCATCGCCGCTATAGACAGCAAAGCCAGCCGGGGCACGTGCGATCAGATCGCTGCCGCGATCGATGCTGCCAGTGGCATCCTTGATGCCGACGATATTCGGAATTTCCGCCAAGCGCAAAGCCGTGTCGTTGCTCAGATCGGCGACGGTTCGACCGGGCACGTTATAAAGAACAACCGGAATGTCGACTGCCTCGGCAATTGTCCGGAAATGCCGATACATGCCTTCCTGCGTCGGTTTATTGTAATAGGGGGCCACGGACAGGGCAGCATCGGCGCCGACCTCGTGGGCGAATCGGGTCATTTCAATCGCCTCGGCCGTCGAATTGGCTCCAGTACCGGCAATCACCGGAATCCGGCCAGCCGCATGCTCGACGACGACTCGAATCAGTTCGTGGTGCTCATCAACATCAACGGTCGGCGACTCACCGGTCGTGCCGACAACGACAATAGCGTCTGTGCCTTCTTGCACGTGGAAGTCGACGAGACGGCGCAGCCCGTCAAGATCAAGACTGCCGTCGGCATGCATGGGGGTAACGATGGCAACAATGGATCCCGTGATTGAATTCATAAATAGCACCCGAAAAATGATCGTGAGATTCTAACCTAGAAAGGGCTTTTGAACGTGTCAGAAAACGAGTTCTTGTGTGTGACGACGAGGCAGCAAACTCGCATCAACACCGGTGGAAATCCGATGGTAAGCAAGCGCTAGAGATCCGCAAGAATCTTGATATGCGCAGCGACTCCGCGCGCCAGAGGTGAAAGCTCATAACCGCCTTCGAGCATCGAGACGATCCGGCCACCAGCCGTCTCCTTGGCGACGGTTTTGATTTGCTCCGTAATCCAAGCGTAATCACCATCTCTCAGCTTCATGCCGCCCATATCGTCTTCGTAATGCGCGTCAAAACCTGCGGAAAAGAAAATCATCTCCGGTCGAAATTTGCGCAGGCACGGCAGCCACTGTTCGGTCACGACCTGTCTGATTTCCTCGCCACCCGAGCCTCCCGGCAAGGGGACGTTGAGCATGTTGGCCGCCGAACTTTCCGTTCCGCTATAGGGATAGAAGGGATGTTGGAAGAAACTGACCATTTGCACCCGCTCGTTGCCTTTGAAGCAATCCTCGGTACCGTTGCCGTGATGCACATCGATATCGACAATAGCCACGCGTGCCAGGCCATGATGGGCCAAGGCGTGCTGCACCGCCACAGCAATATTATTGAAGAAACTAAACCCCATCGCTTGGCAGCGTTCCGCATGGTGACCCGGTGGACGCACCGCGCAAAAGGCATTTTGAACCTCGCCAGCCATGATGAGGTCAACTGCGATAACCCCGGCTCCGGCTGAACGCAATGCAGCCTGCCAGGTATACGGATTCATGGCTGTATCGGGATCAAGGTGAACGATGCCGTGCAACGGCGAACTTTCTTTCAGACGAGTTAGATGCGATGCCGGATGGACACGCAGTAACTGCTCGAACGTCGCCAGAGGTGCTTCATGATGAACCAGATAATGATCGAGCCCCTGAGCAATCAAATGATCGTTGATCGCACTCAACCGGGCTGGACATTCCGGATGTAAGGATCCCATGTCGTGCAAGAAACAGTCGCGATGGGTAATGAAGGCGGTACTGCTCACTCGTTCCTTTCGAGCGTCTGCGAGGACGCGTTATAGTCGTCTCATTATCAGCCCATTCGCCCGACAATCACAACCATGACACTGACCGAAAACCCGACCGGCATCGCTGCGGTCATGGCCGCCGCCAACCGGATCATTCTTGGCAAGGACAGGCAAATCCGACTTGCCCTGGCTTGCTTGCTGGCCCGCGGGCACCTGCTGATCGAAGACTTGCCGGGCGTCGGCAAAACAACGCTGGCGCACACGCTGGCACAGCTTCTCGGTTTGCAATTCTCGCGCATCCAGTTCACCAGCGACATGCTGCCAGCTGACATCATCGGCCTATCGATCTACGACCGCGAACGCAACGATTTCCGCTTCCTGCCCGGTGCCCTCTTTTCGCAGGTGCTGCTCGCCGACGAAATCAACCGGGCGACGCCAAAAACGCAAAGTGCGTTGCTCGAGGCCATGGAAGAACGCCAGGTCACCATCGAGGGCGAAACGCGTCCCCTGCCCGAACCGTTCTTTGTCATCGCTACGCAGAACCCATCCACCCAGATCGGCACCTTCCCGCTACCGGAGTCGCAACTCGACCGCTTTCTGATGCGTATCGAACTCGGTTACCCGGATCGCCACGCCGAGCGCGTGCTCCTTGAAAGCGGCGGACGACGTGACCGGCTGACCGAACTGACGCCTTCCCTATCCCCTGACTTACTTGCCACGTTGCAACGGCAAGCAGCCATCGTACATACCGCGCCTCCTCTGTTCGATTATGTGCAGTCGCTTGTCGAAGCCACGCGCCACAACGCCGAATTCATCCACGGCCTCAGTCCGCGCGCGGCACTCGGCCTGCTCGCCGCCGCCCGCGCCTGGGCCTTCATCGACGGGCGCGACATGGTCCTCCCGGAAGACGTTCAGGCCGTCCTTCCGGGCGTTGCCTGCCACCGTCTGCGCCGCAGTGACGGCATCGGCCATGCCGATAAGGAAGACATCACCCGCCTGATCCGGTCATTACCCGTCGTCTGATGGCCATACTTACCGGAATACTCGCCCCCTTCCGGCAATGGCTGTTCCGCCTCGGTCGCGACGAACGCCTACCGGTCGTTCTCACGCAGCGGCGTATCTTCATCATCCCGACCCGGATCGGCGTGCTCTTCAGCATCGTGCTGATGGTGATGCTGATCGGCGCCATCAACTACAACCTTAGTCTCGGACATGCACTTGTTTTCCTGCTCGCCGGCCATGGCCTCGTTGCCATGGTGCATACGTTCCGCAACCTGATCGATCTTCGCCTCGCACCGGGACGCGCCGACCCGGTCTTTGCCGGCGAAACCGCCCAGTTTACGGTCTCCCTCGACAACCCGCGCCGTCACGACCGCTTCGCCCTTGAACTGGCATTCGGCAATCATGACGGCGTGTCGATCGATCTGCCCGCCGGCGAACGAGTCACGGCGGATATTCCCTGCCCGGCACCGAAACGCGGTCGCCTCAACCCCGGGCGCATCACCCTGTCGACCCGCTTCCCGCTCGGTCTCTTCTACGCCTGGAGCTATCCGCACCCGCCGCTATCCTGCCTGGTCTACCCGAAGCCGCTGGAAACACCGCTGCCGCAAGCTTCCGCAATCGCTTCCGGCGAACAGCAGCACAGCGAACCCGGTCATGAAGACTTCTCCGGCCTGCGCCTGCGCCAGCCGAACGATTCGCCGCGGCATATTGCCTGGAAGGCCGTTGCGCGCGACTTTGCGCATCGCCCGTTGCTGGTCAAACAATTCTCCGGCGGAACCAGTGAAGAACTCTGGCTCGACTGGACGCTGACCCCCGACGGCAAAAACACGGAGATGAAGCTCTCGCTGCTCGCTGGCTGGGTTCTCGCCGCCGAGCGCCAACACCTGCGCTATGGCCTGCGCCTGCCCGACCGCGAACTTCCACCGGACCAAGGCCCCGCTCACCGTGACCGCTGCCTGGAGATCCTCGCACTCCATGGCCAAATTTAAGCACATCCCGTCGCCACCGCTCGAGCGCGGCACTATTCCCTGGCTTCTGGCCTGTGCCATCGCCACCGCCGCGCCACACGTCGGCCATCTGCCGCTCTGGACAAGCCTGTTGGCCGGACTGGTACTTTTCTGGCGCACTTGGCTGTGGCGGAATAACGAAAGGCTACCGGCACGCTGGTTGCTCGGACTGCTCGTTTTCGGCGGCGCCACCGGAATCGCCCTCGAATTCCACACCTTGTTCGGACGTGACACCGGTGTCGCCCTGCTCGTCCTGTTCATGGCGCTCAAGCCGATGGAAATGCGGACCCGGCGCGACGCCATCGTCCTCGTCATGCTCGGTTTTTTCCTGCTGCTGACGCACTATTTCTATTCGCAAAGCATCCCGACCGGCCTCTGGCTGCTCGCCTGCACCGCCCTATTGACGGCGACTCTGATCCGCATTCACGGCGGCGCCCAGCCCCCCATCGCCGTGCTGCGTTACGCCGGCCTTCTGCTGGCCCAGGCCATGCCGGTCATGCTCGCCGCCTTTCTGCTCTTTCCGCGCATTTCCGGCCCGCTCTGGGGATTGCCGCAGGACGCCTATTCCGGCCTCACCGGCCTCTCCAACGAGATGACGCCGGGTTCGCTGAACAATCTGATCCAGTCCGGCGCCATCGCCTTCCGCGCGCGTTTCGCCGGGGAGACGCCAGCCCGATCGCGGCTCTATTGGCGCGGACCGGTCTTCGACGACTATGACGGCCACACCTGGAAGCCCCATCAACCCTTCACGCGCAGGCCGGAATCGCCGCCCGAGATCGACGCCGGCGAAAAACGCTTCGATTACGTCATCACACTCGAACCGCACAACATGCGCTGGCTGCTTGCACTCGACCTGCCGGTCGCTCTACCGCCGGACAGCGCATTGACCGGCACGCTCGTCGCCACCGCCCGCGAACCGGTGCGCCAGCGGACGCGCCTGGCTTTCACTTCGGCCGTCGACTACCACGTCAATCCGCAGGAATCCACCGCCCTGCTTGCACAATCGCTGCGCCTCCCGCCCGCTATCAACCCGCGCGCCCGTACGCTGGCGGACCAATGGCGGCGGGAATTCATAACGCCGGAACGGATTGCCAACGCAGTACTCAGTTATTTCCGCAGCGAGAATTTCTTCTACACGCTGCGGCCGCCGCTCCTCGAAGGCGATGCCGTCGACGATTTCCTGTTCAACACCCGGCGCGGCTTTTGCGAGCACTATGCGTCGGCCTTCGTCTTCCTGATGCGTGCGGGCGGCGTGCCGGCACGGGTGGTCACCGGCTATCAGGGGGGCGAGCTCAACCCGGTCGACGGCTATCTTGTCGTGCGCCAGTCCGACGCCCACGCCTGGGCCGAAATCTGGGTAACCGGCAAGGGCTGGCTGCGCGTCGACCCGACGGCCGCCGTCGCACCGTCGCGTATCGAACGTGGCATCGAAGCTGCCCTGCCAACAGCCGACCCGCTACCTGCACTTGTGCGCATTGACAGCGACTGGCTACGCAGCCTGCGCAACCGCTGGGAGGCCGTCAACAACACTTGGAACCAGTGGGTGCTCGGGTACAATCCGCAACGGCAACGAGAAGTCCTCTCCCGACTGGGACTTGGCGAGCCGGATTGGCGCGGCATGACGGCGGCGCTGGCAGCCCTGTGCGGTTTGCTGCTTCTTGCCGTCACCCTGTGGACGCTTCGACAGCAGTGTGCGCTTTCGCCGGAGCAGAAATCCTGGCTGCGCTTCTGCCGACGCCTGGCACGGCTTGGCGTCGTCCGTGCCAACTGGGAAGGGCCGCTCGATTTCGCCACGCGGGTAGCGAGGGAAAGGCCGGAACTGGGCAAACTGGTCAAGCAAGCCGCTGGCCATTATGCCGACCTGCGCTACGGCGAAGGCCATCCAGAGGATCTACGCAAACTGAACAATTGCCTGCACCACCTCGCTCACTTGCAGGCGCAACACTGGAGAAAACCGTTTTGAGAAAAACCGTCGCCCCCCTGTTGGTGACTTTGATTATCGGACTGCTCACATCGAATGCCGACGCCGCCGAGAAAAGCAAGAAGACGCCTCCCTTCAGTTCCTCGTCAGAGGCCCGCCAATTCATTGCCGAGATGCATGAAAAACATGGTTTCGATGCGGCGATGCTCACTCGCCAGTTTGCCGCCGTCCACGCTAACGCCGCCGTGCTGCGCGCCATCCGTCCGGCCGCAGTACCGGAACAGCAGCGTTCCTGGCAGCGCTATCGCGCCCGTTTCGTCAATGAGCGGCGCATCGGCAAGGGTTTGGAATTCTGGCGCGAGTTCCCTGCGGAACTCGCGCGAGCGCAGGCACTCTATGGCGTTCCCGCCGAAATTATCGTCGCCATTATCGGCGTCGAAACCGAATACGGGCGCAACACCGGCAAATTCAGTGTTCTCGAAGCGCTAGCCACGCTCGCGTTCGAATACCCGCCACGTGCCCCATTCTTTCGCCGCGAGCTCGAAGAATTCCTGCTGCTCGCCCGTGAAAACGGGTCTGATCCGCTCGACTACAAGGGTTCCTACGCCGGAGCCATGGGCATCCCGCAGTTCATGCCGAGTAGCCAGCGCAATTACGCAGTCGACTTCGATGGCGATGAACGCATCGACCTGCGCCAAAGTCCCGCTGACGCCATCGGCAGCGTTGCCCGCTTCCTCAACCTGCACGGCTGGCGACAAGAAGAACCGATCGCGGCCCCGGCCACGGTCGATGGTGATCCCGTGGCGCTGATCGCGGCTGGCATCAAACCCGCCCAGCCCTTGCGCGCCCTCATCGACCAAGGGGCCAGTCTCGCCCCCCCCTCTGTTAGGTTGCTTGACAAGCCCGCCGCGCTGATTGATCTGGTCAGCCCCGACCTGCCGACCGAATACTGGATCGGCTTCGACAATTTCTACGTCATCACCCGCTACAACCGCTCGACATTCTACGCCATGTCGGTTTTTCAGTTGGCCGAGGCCCTGCGGATTGCACACGGCCAAGATGGCATTTTTGTTTCGAAAAGATGACGAAACGCGGACAAGCTGCCAAAATGCCGGCCTAATCTGAAAGATCGGCCCTTATCAAAAGACGAACGTCGCGTCCGGACCGCATCGGAAAATCGACGACGGGGAACCTGCAAGACATGGAATTCAAGGACATTAACGAATTCGAGAAAGCAACCAAACGCGGTCGTCGCGAAACGCTACGCCTAGGCATAGCATTGATTTTCGTCGTGTTGGTCATGCTGTTCACCAGCCTCAGCACGGGCGCAGAAGGCCCTCAGGGGGTGATGCTGGTCATTGCTGCCATGATCGGCGGCTACATGGCGATGAACATCGGTGCCAACGACGTCGCCAACAACGTGGGACCCGCCGTCGGCTCGCGTGCGATTTCCATGACCGGCGCCATCATCATCGCCGCCGTCTTCGAAATGGCCGGCGCCCTGATCGCTGGCGGCGACGTTGTGGCCACTGTGCAAAAAGGCATCATCAATCCGGCAATGATCGCCGATACCGATCGCTTCATTCTGGTCATGATCGCTGCACTCCTCGCCGGCGCGATCTGGCTGAATATTGCCACAGCCTCCGGGGCACCGGTGTCCACAACGCATTCGATCATCGGTGCCGTGCTCGGTGCCGGCATTGCCTCCGGAGGAATGGCGGCGGCACAGTGGTCAAAACTCCTCGAAATCGCCGCCAGCTGGGTTATTTCGCCAGTATTGGGGGGCGTAGTTGCCGCAGGATTCCTCTATTGGATCAAGCACTCCATTACTTACCGGGAAGACATGGTTGCCGCTGCAAGACGCATGGTTCCCATTCTCATCGGATTGATGGCGTTCGCCTTCACGACCTACCTGATCCTCAAAGGGCTGAACAAAGTCATGAAAGTTGGCATTCTGCCGGCAATGACGGCTGGCGCCCTGCTTGGACTTTTTACCTTTGCGCTCCTTCGCCGCTCCATCGACAAAAAATTCAGCACTCTGGAAAACACGAAACAGAGCATCAACACCTTATTCACGATCCCGCTGATTTGCGCCGCCGCTCTACTCAGCTTCGCTCATGGCGCCAACGACGTTGCCAACGCGGTCGGCCCGCTTGCTGCCATAGCTGACGTCGCGAAAAGCGGCCTCGTCTCAGCCAAAGCCTCCATCCCCCTCTGGGTAATGATGGTTGGCGCTTCCGGCATCGCCCTGGGGCTCCTGCTCTACGGGCCGAAGCTGATCCGCACGGTCGGCTCAGAAATCACCGAACTCGACCAAATGCGCGCGTTTTGTATCGCCATGTCGGCCGCCTTGACCGTCATTGTCGCTTCTCAACTCGGCTTGCCCGTCAGCTCGACACATATCGCCGTCGGCGGCGTTTTCGGCGTTGGCTTCCTCAGGGAATTCCTGAAAACCAGCTACTCGCAAATGATTGATGAAATCAAGGAGCATCACGCTGGCGCCGACAAGGCGATGGTCGAGGACTTCCTTAACCGCTTCGCCAAAGCGGGGATCGAGGACAAGCGCCTAATGCTGCAGCAATTGAAAGCACGCACCGCCCAAGCCGATCTGAGCAAACTCGAGCGTAAACAGATCCGCAAGGTCTATCGGCACGAACTGGTCAAACGCTCGGCACTATTCAAGATCGCGGCCGCCTGGATCATTACCGTACCGATCTCGGGAATTCTGGCCGCCATGATCTACTACATGATGTTCGGAATGCTTCAAGCTTGAGAGGTTGCCCTCTCTGGTAAATGATCCGCTCCTGGGAATAACGCGTTAACCCCAGGAGCTTCCGAATATCAATCAGCCTGCAGGATTCGTTCGAGCGACGCACCGGTCGTCGCTTTGTAGCACTGGCGGTAAAGCGTCAACCAGTATGCACGCGTTTTTTTCTTGGCGCTCTCATCCTCGCAGGCAGCAATATGCTGCATGAGCGTGTAAGCAACGGCCTGCTTGGAATCCGATGCGATATCGACCGGACCGGAAACGGAAATGGTGTCATTGGCCATGATAAATCCTTGATGGTTGAAGGTTGGTAAATCGTCAAGAGACGTAAAAGTCAAATCCATTGCCGACACCGGCACCCAGACCTGGCAGACAGGCAAGGGGGTATCAGTAGTTGAACAGGATTCTCAGAAGAGATTATCGCGGGTGATGCCACCCCGCTTGATGACCCGCCGCAATTGGTCGACCGCCTCAACCTGAATTTGACGGACGCGCTCGCGGGTCAGGTCGAGATCGGCAGCAATTTCCTCGAGCGTTCCGACCTCGACGCCATTCAGCCCATAGCGACGCTCCAGAACCTTGCGCTGTTTTTCAGGTAAGTGACTCACCCATTCGCCGACCAGATCGCCAACTTCGCGCGACTGAAACATCGCTTCCGGATCGATGGCATTTTCATCGGCAATCGCATCGGCAATGGTATGTTCAGGATCAATTTCAAGCGGTGAATCCAGCGAGGCGATATGCTCGTTCAGCATCAACGCTCTGCGAACGTCTTCCACTGGCCGCTCGATCAAATGGGCAATGTGATCGAGACTGGTTTCCCGACCGTTAGCCAGTTCCATATGGCGTATCGCACGCAGGATGAGGTTGATTTCCTTCACGACGTGCACCGGCAAGCGGATCGTTCTTGATTGGTTCATGATCGAGCGCTCGATGCTCTGGCGAATCCACCAGGTCGCGTAAGTTGAAAAACGGAAACCACGCTCCGGATCAAATTTTTCAATGGCATGCATCAACCCGAGATTTCCTTCCTCAACCAAGTCGAGCAAAGGAATCCCCCGGTTCAGGTAATGCTTGGCGATATTCACAACGAGCCGCAGATTATGCTCAATCATTTTCTGCCGCGCCTCGAAATCGCCGCTTCGCGCCAAACACGCCCAATGGTATTCCTCGGCCGCAGTGAACAAGGGCTTAGCGCCAATCTCATTGAGATAATGCTGGGTGACGTCGTTGAGCAACTCAACCTCTGGCGTCGCCGCAACGGCCTCATCTTCGGCTTCAGCCAAAAATCCTTCTTCGCCGTTCTCGCGCTCAGACACCTCGGCGCCTTCGGCAACCTCGTATTCCTGATCGGTCATTTCACCTGTCATTATTTTCGCTTCGGCAAGAAATCGAGCGGATCCACAGGTTTCCCGTGTTTCCTGACTTCGAAATGCAGCATAACCCGCTCGGCATCCGTATTGCCCATCTCGGCAATCTTCTGCCCTTTGGTCACATTTTGTTTTTCCTCGACGAGGATTTTTCGATTATGCGCATAAGCCGACAGGAAGGTGTCATTGTGCTTGATGATCACCAGATTACCGTAACCACGCATGGCATTGCTGACCAAAATCACCTTTCCATCCCCCGCGGCAACGACAGAATCCCCCGATTTCCCAGCAATATCAACGCCCTTGTTGCCGCCTTCGCTGAAAGTACCAACTAGTTTGCCACCTGCTGGCCAGATCAAACTCAGCTCGCCATTATTCGGAGTGGCCTCGGCCGTCCTGGTTTCTGCAGTTGCTTCACTCTTGGTTTCAGCCGCAGCCGGAACAGCGGTGGGTTGCGGAGAATTTTGCGCCATCGCGAACGCCTGATCCGAATAAGGCACTTTGCCGGCAACGGGTTCGCGTTTGAACGAAGCCATGCTGCTATCGAGAGATTTTTCCTCGATCACGGCAGCGCCATCCAGAGGCTTGGCAACAACCACGTCGCTCGTGATCGGCGCTGTCACTTCCTGAGGCCGCTTGATTTTGATCACGCGCCCGACGGAAATCTGATTCGGATTCTCGATACGATTGAGTGCGATCAATTCATGCGGATCCATGCCGTGTTCGCGTGCGATGCTATACAGGGTATCTCCGCGCTTGACGACGTAGGCATCCTTGCCGATCACCGCGGTCGGCTGGCCGTCAGGACCAAATACCGGCGCCGGGAAATTGCTGACACATCCCGCCAAGAAAAGCGGCAGAAGAAGCCCGGAAAACAGGGCTTTTTTGGCGGAAACACGTGGATTTTTCATTCAACCCCTGAAAGTAACGGAACGAAACGGACACTATCGAGACGGGTTTCGACAAAACCTTCGGGACGACGTTCGATCATGACAAGAAACTGGTCGCGCACTCCCAACGGCAGCAACATTTTGCCACCAAGCGCCAATTGCTGCAAAAGCGCCTGCGGCACGCTCGTCGCAGCCGCCGCGACGATGATGGTGTCGAACGGCGCGGCCTCGGGCAAACCGAGTTGGCCATCGGCATATTTCAAGCGCACCTTGAACTGCTGGATTTTGCGCATATTAAGCTTGGCTTTCGCGAGCAGGGGTTCAATCCGTTCGACCGCATAAACCTCGTCGGCTAACTGCGCCAGCACAGCCGCCTGGTAGCCGCAACCGGCGCCGATCTCCAGCGTCTTGCCCAGCTGACGCCCGCCTTCGAGCAACAGCTCGATCATGCGCGCAACAACGAAAGGTTGCGAAATGGTCTGTGAAAATCCGAGCGGCAACGCCGAATCCTCGTACGCCCGCGAAGCCAGCGCTTCTTCGACGAATTCATGACGCGGCACGGCTGCGATCGCTGCCAACACCCTTTCGTTGCCAATTCCTTCAGTACGCAAACGGTCGATCATGCGCGTCCGTGTGCGCTGCGAGGTCATTCCAACGCCTGAAATTCGGTGATTCATTGCTTGAGCCAACCGCGAACGACCGGAAGTTGCGCATTGTGCGTCAGGTCGATCTGCAAGGGCGTGATCGACACCTGATCGTTGCTCACGGCAAAGAAATCCGTGCCTTCGCCGGCATCCTGCGCCTCGCCGGCAGCGCCGACCCAATAAACGGTTTCCCGACGCGGCGTCAGGGCTCGTACGACCGGCTCCGCCTTGTGTCGCTTGCCGAGCCGAGTAACACATTTGCCGCGCAAATCCTCGTAGGGCACGTCCGGAACATTGACATTGAGCAGCATCGGTTCGCGGAGATTTTGCCGCTGAATCGTCTCGACCAGTTCAAGCGCCACGCGCGCCGCAGTTTCGAAGTATTCGCCTTCCTTGCTGCACAGGGAAATCGCCAACGACGGCACGCCCAGCAGAAAACCCTCGGTCGCCGCCGCCACCGTTCCGGAATAAATGGTGTCGTCGCCCATGTTGGCGCCAAGGTTGATCCCGGAAACGACCATGTCGGGCAGGACGTCGAGCATGCCGGTAACCGCCAAATGCACACAGTCGGTTGGTGTTCCGTTGACGTAGTAGAAACCGTTGGCCGCACGTTTCAGGGAAAGCGGACGATCGAGGGTCAGCGAATTGCTGGCGCCGCTCCGGTCCCGCTCGGGAGCGACGACGGTAACGTCGGCGATTTGCCCCAGCGTACGTGCCAGGCATTCGATTCCAGGCGAGAAATAACCGTCATCGTTGCTGAGCAGAATTTTCATATCAAAAATCTTGCGGGAAAAAACACAAAAAAAGCGGCCCGCCGGCCTTCAGGGCATGACCAAAGCATCGCCGACCGCGCAACTCAAGTCTGCGGGGATTATACGGATATTCGCTGGCTGGTGGGGAACCCGGGACGACGCGATGCAGGTCTCGAATGCCAAGACCATCCCGGGCGCATCCCTATCCCAATCCTTTTTCGAACAGCGCAATCGATTCGACGTGCGAGGTATTGGGGAACATGTTGACCACGCCGGCGCCGCACAAGCGATAGCCTTTCTGATGAACGAGAATCGCCGCGTCACGCGCCAGCGTTGCCGGATTACACGACACATAGACGATCCGCCATGGCGCATCCTCGCCGAGCGCGCCGACGAGTTCGGCGGCGCCCTCGCGCGGCGGATCGATCAGCATGCGGTCGAAACGTCCCAGCGCTGCCAACGACTCGGGCGTGACATTGAAGAGATTGGCCACCTGGTACTCGACGCAGTCCTCCAAACCATTGGCCGCTGCGTTCTCCGCGGCACGGCGCACCAGTTCCTCGTTGCCCTCGACGCCGACGACGCGCGCCCCGGAGCGCGCGATCGGCAAAGTGAAATTACCGAGCCCACAGAACATGTCGGCAATTCGTTCGCCCGGCTGCGGATCGAGAAGCGACAAGGCGCGGCGCACCAGCACCCGGTTGATCGCAGGATTGACCTGTGTGAACTCGGTCGGCGAAAACGCGTGCTCGACATCGAAATCCGGCAGTGTGTACGACAGTTTGCGCTCATCGAGCGGATAGAAACGATAGACGGTCGCCGGACCTTTCGGCTGCAGGTAGAACACGACACCATGATGATCCGCAAAAGCCCGCAGCAGCGCCTCGTCGGCGGCGTTGATCGGCTCCAGGATACGCAATACCAGCGCCGTCACGTCATCGCCGATGGCCAGTTCGATCTGCGGCATGGCCGTGGCGATCGACAGGCTGCCGACCAGTTCGCGCAAGGGCAACAGCAAGGCGGAAACATGAGGCGGCAGGATTTCACATTGGCGCATGTCGGCTACATAGCTGCTCTTGCGCTCGTGGAATCCGACCAGCATGCCGCCCTTCTTGGGCACCATGCGCGCCGACAGGCGCGCCCGGTAACGGTACCCCCAAGGCGTACCGTAAATCGGCGCGTAAAGTTGCTCGGCCTTGATGCGACCGAGATGCCACAGATTCGATTCGAGCACGCGCTGCTTGGCGGCGACCTGCGCCGCCGGATCGAAGTGCTGCATGCTGCAGCCGCCACAGACACCGAAATGCGGACACTTTGGCGTCACCCGCTGCGACGACGCCTTCAACACGCGAACCGTATGCGCCACCTCGTAGGTCGGTTTCTTGCGAAAGCTGGCAAACTCGACCGTTTCGCCGGGCAAAGCACCTTCGACGAAGACCGTCTTGCCGTCGAGCCGCGTGATCCCGCGCGCTTCGTGATCCAGCGATTCAATAACTCCAGTCGGCATGCTTCTTCCCCGAAAAAAAGGAGGCATTTTATCCGCACCCGGCATCAGGACAAATCAGATTCCACCCGGCGACCGATAGCGCCCGACCAACATTTGCCGTTTCCCGGCGAATCCCGGCCGTTTTTCGACCTCGAACCCCGCATCCAGCAATGCCTGGCGGACATGGCCGGCGACCGACCAAGTGGCGAGCGTAGCCCCCGCTCGGGCCTGTCGCGCCAGCAAGCGGCAGATTTCCGGGGACCAGAGTTCGGGGTTCTTCGCCGGAGAAAAACCGTCGAGATAAAACGCGTCGGCACCGACGTCAAGTGACGGTAGGATTTCAACGGCATCGCCAAAATTCAGAACGAGGACAACGCGCCCACCATCGAACTCAAACCTGTGTTCGCCTGCAACAAGAGAAGGCCAACAAGAAAGTAACGCCTCCGAAAACTCGGCCAATTCCGGCCAGACGGCATGCGCCTGCGCCAGGTCCGTGGAAGCCAGAGGATGTTTCTCCACCGACACGAAATGGAGCTTCCGGCTCGCCTGCGGATCGTTGCGCCAGGTATGCCAGGAGGTCATGAAATTGAGGCCGAGGCCGAACCCCGTCTCGAAAATCGTAAAACTCTCTCTACCCTGCCAGCGGACAGGCAAATCGTTCCCGGCGATAAAGACATGGCGCGCCTGAGCCTGCGCACCATGCCGGGAGTGGTACACATCGTCATAAACTCCGGAATACGGCGTGCCGTCAGGATCGATACTTATACGTGCTGGCTCCAGAGTGCCGGACGGTGCATTGAAGAGATTTGAAGGGCCGACCATTTGTGTGATTTGTGCAGAATGCGCTCTCGCATTTTCCGGAATTGCGGTGACGACCTCTCGGAGCAGCAAAAATAATGATAAAGCCAATCCGCGGTTCCGGGGCAAAATCAGTTCTAAGGCATGAAACCAATCCGTTACTAAGTTACTAAACAAGACGTCTAAACACTGTAACCCACCCCTTACACAAGCCTCTCATTTGTGTAGAATGTTTCTCGCAGTCGTCAGAAAAGCTAGGATAAGGATTAGTCCGCTTTAACTTATAAAAATTCTGCGAGGGAATATCGTGTTCATCTACGAGCTATATCGAAGCGCAACCATCAAGGGGCGAATTCTCATTCTCTTCTTCTGTTACGCTGCCGCCGTATTAGCGACAGCCATCACCGCGAAGTTTTCCCCGCCAACCGTCCATTACGCAGTTATCGCCATCTCGCTGGTGCTCGGCGGCGTGGTTACCGGAATGTGCATCAACTCGATCCTCGAACCGATCCAACGCATCATCGGTTATCTGATCAAATTCTCCGACGGCGACATGACGCAGAACATCACGGTCAAACGCCATAACGAGTTGAGCCAGGTGCTGTTTACCATGCAAAAGATGCAGGAATCGATGAAAGCGATGGTTGGCGGCATTCAGGCCTCCTCAATGAAGCTCGCTAATGCATCGGACAGCCTGAGCACTTCCGCGACAAGCATTTCCCAAGGCACCGATCAGGCCTCGACCGAAGCCAACACGGTGGCCATCGCGGTCGACGAACTGTCGAAAACGGTTAGTTCGATCTCCGAAAGTTGCCAGGAAATGGCCGTGAAAGCCTCCGAAACCGAGAAAGCGACTGAAAGTGGCGAAAGTGTCATCGAAAGCATGACGACCATCATGAACGAAATCGAACACATGGTGATCAGCTCGACGGAAGCGGTCAAAGCCTTGGGCGCCAATTCGGAAAAGATCGGCAACATCGTCGTCGCCATTGGCGACATCGCCGACCAAACCAACCTGTTGGCGCTGAACGCAGCCATCGAAGCCGCACGCGCCGGAGATCAGGGGCGTGGCTTTGCGGTCGTTGCCGACGAGGTACGGAATCTGGCAGAAAGAACCTCGACGGCAACACGCGAAATCCAAAGCATCATCGGCTCACTGCAGAACGATGTGAAGAACGTTTCCAGCTCGATGGAAAAAAGCGCCGAAAGCGTCAAGAACGGCACGCGCGACGTACAGATGTCAAGCGAAGCCATGAGCACCATCAAGAACCAGATTTCGCCGCTAATCGAACACGTCACCCAGGTCGCTGCTGCCGCCGAACAACAGTCGGCCACCGCCGGCGCTATTTCTGACAGCATGCATCACATCACCCAGGTCATCAACGATTCAGCCAACATTGCCAAAGAGACCGAAGGTACAGCGAACGACTTGTCGACCGCTGCGGCAAACCTGAAAGATATGGTCAGTCACTTCAAGGTTTAAACGTCTCGCTTTCCAGCAAAGCCCGGTTCCTTTCAGGATCCGGGCTTTTTTTCGTCAGCCTACCCCGCTCCCAAAGCCAAAGCGACTCGATAGGTCAGGAACGAAGCCAGGTAAGCCAGTCCAAAAAGGTAGCCGGCCATGATCCCCGGCATCAACCATCCTCCCGTTTCACGCTTCACGGCGGCCAGCGTCGCCAGGCATTGCGGCGCAAAAACAAACCAGGCGAGGAGAGAAAGGGCTGTCGCCAGACTCCAGGTTTCAGAAATCAACGGGGTCAATTCCTGCGCTGTCTCTTCGTCGTCCTCTGCTGATAAGGCATATACCGTCCCCAGAGCGCTCACTGCGACTTCCCGTGCCGCCAGCCCTGGGATCAGTGCCACGCTGATCTGCCAGTTGAAACCGATGGGCTCGAACACCGTGGCCAAGACCTTCCCCATCTGACCGGCGTAGCTGTATTCGATCTGCGAGCGATCGGCGTCCTGTGGCGCGGCCGGAAAACTGGCTAGGAACCACAGCAGAACGCTGAGGAGCATGATGATGCCGCCGACCCGCTTGAGGAAAATCGTCGCACGTTGCCACAAACCGATGCCGATGTTACGCACCGTCGGCAGGTGATAGCTCGGCAATTCCATCATCAACGGCCGTTTCAGGCGCCCGGCAGCGGTAAAGCGCTTGAGCACCCAGGCCACCCCCATGGCACCGACGATCCCAGCGATGTAGAGACCGAAAAGGACTAGCCCCTGCAGCTCGAACAGGCCCAGGACCTCGCGCTGCGGGATGAAGGCCCCGATCAGCAAGGCATAGACCGGCAGCCGCGCCGAACAAGTCATCAGCGGCGCGATCATGATCGTCACCAGCCGGTCGCGCGGGTTGGCGATCGTCCGCGCCGCCATGATTCCCGGGATCGCGCAGGCAAAGCTCGACAACATCGGAATGAACGAGCGCCCGCTCAAGCCGACCCAGCCCATCAGGCGATCGAGCAGGAATGCCGCGCGCGGCAAATAGCCGGATTCTTCAAGCACCAGGATAAAAAAGAACAGGATGAGGATCTGCGGCAGGAAGACCAGCACTCCGCCGGCACCAGCGATGACACCGTCCACCAACAGGCTTCTCAACCAGCCATCGCCGAAGCTGCCACCGACCAGGCTCCCTAGCTCGCCTATGCCGCCTTCGATCCATTCCATCGGCGTTTCCGCCCAGGCAAACACTGCCTGGAAGACCATGAACAATACCGCGGCCAGGATCAGGGGGCCCAGCGCCGGATGCAGGACGACCCGGTCAATGCGGTCGCTCGCGGTATGCGGGATGATCTCGTCCAGCCCCAGTTTCTGCAGAATCCGGCGCACCGCCTGATGGTCGCCGGCTTCGGCCTGTTGCTGCTCGGCCTCGGTCAACGGCGACGCCGCCTGCCACACCTTCTGGTCGTCGAACAGCTGGAGCAGGGACTCGACGCCGTCGCGCTTCACGGCCACCGTACTGACGACGGGCATGCCGAGTTCGGTCGCCAGCGCCTCGGGTGCGACGCGGATGCCGCGCTTCTCGGCCAGATCGGTCATGTTGAGGGCCAAGACGCAAGGCAGGCCGAGCCGTTTCACGGCCAAGGCCAAGCGCAGATTTCGGCGCAGATTGCTGGCGTCGACGACGCAGACGACGAGGTCGGGCTTCTTTTCGCCCTTGGCGCGTCCGTAGAGCACGTCGCAAGTCACCCGCTCATCCGGTGAGCGCGGATAAAGACTATAGGCCCCAGGGAGATCGAGAATACGGATCGTTTTGCCGGCCGGCGTGGTGAGATGTCCTTCTTTGCGCTCGACGGTAACGCCGGCGTAGTTCGCCACCTTCTGGCGGCTCCCCGTCAGCCGGTTGAAAAGTGCCGTCTTGCCGCAGTTGGGATTCCCGACCAGCGCCATCAACGGCCCGGCAGGAAAGAAATTGATAACCGCCTGATTCATGCCACACCCCCTTCCAATACTCCGTATTCAAGCGCGCCACGGCCTTGCGCCGATTCGACCGGCAACACCTTAATGCAACCGGCTTCAGCCCGGCGCAAGGCAAAAGTCGACTGCCCGACCCGGATCACGAGCGGATCGCCTCCCGGCAAGGCCCGGGCCATGACCATCACCTGCTCGCCCGAAATAAAGCCAATTTCCTCGAGCCAGCGCTCCCATTCCTGCGACATGGCAGGCACTACAACCTGAACAATGGTCATCGGTCGGCCGATCCCAACTTCGTCGAGCGTCGTCACGCCACCATCCGAAACAATTGAATCCTGTTTCATCGCCTGCATCTCCATAAATCAGAAAGGAAACGACTACATGAACCGCCAAGTCACCCCGGCGGTCAGCGTATGGGTGACGGATTTCGGGGTTGCGTTATCACTACTCCGAATGACACCGAAAGCCAGATCGACATCTTTGTCCGGAGAATAAATGGCCCCGAGTTCGGCAAATCGGGAACGCGTTGTCGCCCCAGCTGCACGCGAAGATTCAACCCCCAGATCGGCAGCAAGCTTCCATTGATCACTCACATCCCAGACGGGCGCGATTGAAGCGCGACGAATCGTTGCATTCGGGTTGGTCTGCGTATCCCGATAGCGCTCTTTGCCCACGCCAACATTGACATGAACCGCGCCGAAGGGAACCTCCTGGCTAAGAATGAACGTCAGGTTCCCCGACAATCGCCCGCTTCCCAGACCTGAATCCTCTCGCGGCCGACTGATCGGCAAAATCAGTTCAGGCTTGATCGCCAACGTCGAACCCGTCGATTCGCTCTCGTAGAAACGCCATTTTGCGCCCACGGTTGGATTGGCGTTGCCGTTCACCGTTGCTGACGAAGAATCCGGTTTGATTCTGGAATGGCTGAAACCGGCAAAGACGTCGAATGTGTCGCTCAAGCCGCGCGTAAACACGAAGGGAACGGTGCGCACGCGTTCCGTCTCCCCATCGACACGCACTCTGTCGAGATTGACGGACAATTCGACCTGATTGCCCCCAGCGCCCTGAGTCCCCGTATCGTCGGTGACCAAAGGCTGAAATGCTTGGACGGTTAGCGGAAGCGCAACCATCAAAAGCGTTGCGGATGCAAAGAGACGGACAGACTTCATACTCATTGATGGATCCTTTCGATCATATTTATTGAGAATTTTTCTCAATGTTATAGATAACTATTCTCATTTGCAAATAATTTTTTCGATTTCGGTCACACCGTCGCCAAATCCTGTCATCAACCGTTACAACGGCAAGCACTGTCAGCACAGGAACGCAGGTATACTTTTATATTTAGCGCAAGCCCATTCGTCATTGCTAAAACCAAAACAAACCCTTCGATGAAGCATAATAAGAATCAACCCTCCTCACTTCCCGCTAAGCCTTTGGCGAGTTCTTCGCAAATCCCGATCCCCGCAGCATGGCAACCGGAGATTCACAAACAATTAGCGGAGACCGAACAGGTACTCGCTTGGATGGAGATCGATCTCGACCTTCGGCTCCGCTATGCCTCCGGACTACTGGTACTGACCAACGAACGGCTTCTGGCGAAACTATCCAACGAAGCGTCCTGGCAAACCCTCACACTAAGCGAAAGCATGACGCTGACGCGCCGGGACCATGCCGGCGTCGGCAGTCTGGAACTGTTCGACAAGAATTCCCGCCTCGCGCTATGGCGCTACACGCTGAAGAACGACATTGCGGCAGCCCGGTTGATCGAGCACTTCAACCGCCAGATCGCCTTCCGCTTCCGCGGCGAAATCCCGCCTGAATCAAGCCAGGCGCTTTGCCCGACCTGCGAGACGCCCTTGCTGGCGGGGCAGGAGGAATGCCCGGTCTGCGACAAGGAAGACCTGACGCCGCCCTCAACCTGGACGCTGTTCCGCCTGTGGCGCTTTGCCCACCCCTATCGCTGGCAACTGCTCGCCGGTTTCCTGCTTTCGTTGGCCGCGACTGCCGCGACGCTGGTGCCGCCGTACCTGACCATGCCACTGATGGACAATGTGCTGATTCCGTTCCAGAACGGCAAACCCATCGATACGGGATTGGTGACGCTCTATCTTTCCGGCCTCTTCGGCGCCGCGATACTGGCCTGGGTCTTGGGCTGGGCGCGAACCTACATCCTGGCCCTGGTTTCGGAACGCATCGGTTCCGACTTACGCACGACGACCTACGAGCACCTGCTCAAACTGTCGCAAGAATATTTCGGCGGCAAACGCACGGGCGACCTGATGGCGCGAATCGGGTCGGAGACCGACCGCATCAACCTCTTCATCTCGTTGCACTTCCTTGAATTCGCCACCGACGTGCTGATGATTGGCATGACGGCCGCCATTCTCGTCTCGATCAATCCCTGGCTGGCGCTGGTCACCCTGTTACCACTGCCGATCATTGCCTGGCTGATCCATATCGTGCGCGAGAAATTGCGCACCGGCTTCGAACGCGTCGACCGCATCTGGGCTGAAGTTACCAACGTGCTCGCCGACACCATTCCCGGCATCCGCGTCGTCAAAGCCTTTGCGCAAGAACAACGTGAGGCGGCACGCTTCCGGGCCGCCAACCGGCACAACCTGGAGGTCAATGACAAGGTCAACAAAATCTGGTCGCTGTTCTCCCCGACGGTGACCCTGCTCACCGAAATCGGTCTGCTCGTCATCTGGGCGTTCGGCATCTGGCAGATTTCCCGCAACGACATCTCGGTCGGCGTGCTCACCGCCTTCCTCGCCTACATCGGACGTTTCTATACCCGTCTGGATTCGATGAGCCGCATCGTCTCGGTAACGCAAAAAGCGGCGGCCGGTGCCAAGCGGATTTTCGACATTCTCGATCACGTCTCCAGCGTTCCCGAACCGGCCAATCCGGTTCACCTGCCGACCGTCAGCGGCCGCATCGAACTGCGCCGGGTCGGTTTCCGCTATGGCACGCGCAGCGTGACCCGGGACATCAGCCTGACCATCAAACCGGGCGAGATGGTCGGCCTCGTCGGTCACAGCGGATCGGGCAAGAGCACCATGGTTAACCTGATCTGCCGTTTTTACGACGTTACCGAAGGCGCCATTCTGATCGACGGCGTTGACATCCGCTCGGTCCCGGTCGCCGAATACCGCAAGCACATCGGCCTCGTGCTGCAGGAACCTTTCCTGTTCTTCGGTACGATCGCCGAGAACATCGCTTATGGCAAACCCGACGCGACGCGCGAGGAAATCATCGCCGCCGCCCGCGCCGCCCATGCCCACGAATTCATCCTGCGTCTGCCGCAGGGCTACGATTCGCTGGTCGGCGAACGCGGTCAGGCACTCTCCGGTGGCGAACGCCAGCGCATCTCGATTGCCCGCGCCCTGCTCATTGACCCGAAGATCCTGATCCTCGACGAAGCCACGTCGTCGGTCGACACCACGACCGAAAAGGAAATCCAGAAAGCACTCGACAATCTCGTGCGCGGCCGAACAACGATCGCCATCGCCCACCGGTTGTCCACGCTGCGTCAAGCCGACCGCCTCGTCGTCCTCGACCGCGGCAGCGTCGTCGAAGTCGGCAATCACGACGAACTGATGGCCAAGGAAGGCCACTATTACCGCCTCTATCAGGCGCAAGCACGCAACGTCGACACCGAAGACATGGCCGGCGAAAGCGATCAGCCGGCAAGCGACAAGGGAGAACGCGAATGACCGGAACCCCCACCTGTCCGCTGCGGCGCAATGCCCTCGGCCAACTTGAATACACCGACGCCGAAGGCGAAGTCCATCAGGGCATCATGCCAGTACGCGCCTTTCCGATCACTTTTCCGGAACAGGGTATTGCGCTTGTCGATCCGCACGGCCACGAATTGCTCTGGATCGAACGCCTGGACGATTTGAGCGATGAAATGCGCACTTTAGTCGCCGAGGAACTCGCGAGCCGCGAATTCATGCCCGTCATCCAACGCATCGTCAGCGTCAGCAGCTACGCGACGCCGAGCACCTGGGAAATCGAAACCGACCAGGGCAACACCAACCTGATTCTCAAAGGCGAGGAAGACATCCGCCGCCTGGCATCGCCGGCATTGCTCATCGCCGACACCCACGGCATCCATTACCTGATCCCGGATCGATACGCCCTCGACCACATCAGCCGGAAAATCCTCGACCGCTTCCTGTAAGCGTCATCCAAATCGCGCTCACCACGTTAACCCTTCAAATCACAACCCGCCTCACACTGCCAAGCTCGAGTCCCCATGACAAGCAAAGACCTCAAGTTTCTCGAAACCCGCTACTTGCGCGGCCCGAACATCTGGACCTACCGGCCGGTCATCGAAGCCGTCGTCGATATCGGCGAACTGGAAGACTACCCGTCGAACACCCTGCCCGGCTTTGTCGACCGCCTCAAGGCCTTCCTGCCCTCGCTGATCGAGCACCGCTGCAGCTATGGCGAGCGCGGCGGCTTCCTGCGCCGTCTGGAGGAAGGCACCTGGGCCGGACATATCCTCGAACACGTCACGCTCGAACTGCAGAATCTGGCCGGCATGCCCGGCGGTTTCGGCAAGGCACGCGAGACGCCGGTACGCGGCATCTACAAGGTTGTCGTTCGCGCCTGGCACGAAGAGGTCACCAAGGCCTGCCTGGAAGCCGGCCGCGAACTCGTCCTCGCCGCCATTCATGACCGTCCCTTTGACGTCGAAAGCACCGTCCAGTCACTGACCGACTTGGCCGAACGCAAACTGCTCGGACCGAGCACCGGCTGCATCGTCGAAGCCGCCACGTCCAAAGAGCGTCGTATTCCAGCGATCCGCATGCTGGCCACGGGCAATCTCGTACAACTCGGCTACGGCATCCGCAGCCGACGCATTTGGACTGCCGAAACCGACCAGACCAGCGCTATCGCCGAAACCATTTCACGCGACAAGGACCTGACCAAGGGCCTGCTTGAATCCTGCGGCGTCCCGGTCCCCGAAGGCCGGTTGGTTCGCAGTCCCGAGGACGCCTGGGAAGCCGCCGAGGACATCGGCGTGCCAGTCGTCGTCAAACCCTACGACGGCAACCACGGTCGAGGCGTGTTCACCAACCTGATGACGCGCGATGAAGTCGAGGCAGCCTATCCCAAGGCGCTCGAAGAAGGTAGTGGCGTCATCGTCGAACGCTACGTACGGGGCGCTGAACACCGTCTGCTCATCGTCGGCGGCAAGCTGGTCGCTGCGGCCCGCGGTGAAACGGCCTCTGTCGTTGGCGACGGCAAGTCCACGATCAACCAGCTGATCGACCTGCAGATCAACTCCGACCCACGCCGCGGCGCGCACGAAGAGTTCCCCCTCGATGTCGTTCTCCTCAGCGAAAACCCGGTCGCCCTGCACGAGGTCTTGCGCCAAGGGTTTACGCCCGACTCGGTTCCGGAAACGGGTCGCGAAGTGCTCGTCATCCGCACCGGCAACCTGACCTGCGACATCACCGATCTCGTCCACCCCGAAACGGCAGCAACAGCTTCCCTCGCTGCCCGCATCGTTGGCCTCGACATCGCCGGCGTCGATCTCGTCTGTGAAGACATCTCGCAGCCGCTCGCTAAGCAGCGCGGCGCCATCGTCGAAGTTAACGCTGGCCCCGGCTTGCTGATGCACATCAAGCCAGCTAACGGCCAGCCGCGTCCGGTTGGACAAGCCATCGTTGACCACCTTTTCCCGAAAGGTGACGATGGCCGCATCCCGGTCGTCGGCGTCACTGGCAGCTATGGCAAGACGATCGTTGCCCGCCTGATTGCCCACCTGCTGACCCTCTCTGGCAAACACACGGGACTCGCCAGCAGCGCTGGACTTTTCCTCGACCATCGCCACGCCGAAAAAGGCGACTGTGCCAACTGGCAAATCGCCAATCGTATCCTGATGAACCGTGCCATCGAGGCAGCCGTCTTCGAGAATGGCAGCGACGCTATTCTTGGGGAGGGACTGGCTTACGACCGCTGCCAGATCGGCGTCGTCACCAACGTTGACATCGAACGCCACACCGGACGCTTCTACATCGAGACTCCGGAACACGTTTTCAACGTGCTGCGCACCCAAGTCGACCTGGTTCTACCGAACGGCGCCGCCGTGCTCAACGCCCGTGAGCCAATGCTCGTCGACATGGCTGCCCTCTGCGACGGTGAGGTCATCTACTTCGCGATCGACCCGGAACTGCCGGTCATTACCCGCCATCGCGAAGAGGGCAAACGCGCCGTCTTTGTACGCTACGGGCAGATCATGCTCAGCAGCAAGGACGGCGAAATCCCGCTCGCCAAACTTAACGACATTCCGCTCACCGATGGCGGCAAGAACCCCGAGCAGACCGAAAACATCCTCGCTGCCGTCGCCGCCGCTTGGGCACTCGACATTTCGCCGGTCGTCATGCGTACCGGCATCGAAACCTTTTTGTCCGAATAACCAATGAACAATAAACAAATCGCTTCTTTTCCGGGAATCCGGAAAACCGGGAGGAAACCTCTATGGAAGTAACGCGAATCCGTGCCTTGCGTGGCCCCAATCTATGGAGCCGGCATACCGCCATCGAAGCCATCGTCACCTGCCATGACGGAGAACGCATCATCGCTGACATCCCGGGCTTTGAGGCGCGGCTGCGCGAGCGCTTCCCTGAAATCGCCCTGCTACAGCCAACCTTTGGCGAAGAAAATGTGTCGATGGCGCACGCCCTCGAATACGCTGCACTCGGCCTGCAAGCCCAGGCCGGCTGCCCGGTCACCTTCAGCCGAACAACGCAGACGCTTGACCCCGGTGTCTATCAGGTCGTCGTCGAGTACAGCGAAGAAGCCGTCGGCCGACTCGCTTTTGAACTGGCCGAAGCACTTTGCCTGGCCGCGCTCACAGACTCCCCTTTTGATCCGGAAAGCGCACTGCATCGGCTACGCGAACTCGACGAGGACGTCCGTCTCGGGCCGAGCACCGGCTCGATCGTCTATGCCGCCGCCGCCCGAAACATTCCCTATCGCCGCCTGACCGAAGGCAGCATGGTGCAGTTCGGCTGGGGCAGCAAGCAGCGCCGCATCCAGGCCGCCGAGACCGACCGCACCAGTGCCGTCGCCGAATCGATTGCCCAGGACAAGGAACTGACCAAAACCCTGTTGCATGCCGCTGGCGTTCCGGTCCCCATCGGCCGCCCAGTCGCCGACGCCGAGGACGCCTGGACCGCCGCCTGCGAAATCGGCATCGAAACCGGTCACGCTGTCGTCGTCAAGCCCCAAGACGGCAACCAGGGCAAAGGCGTCACGGTCAACCTGACCACCCGCGAACAGGTCGCCGCCGCCTACGCGACGGCCTACAAGATCAGCGACGAGGTCATGGTCGAACGCTACCTGCACGGCCAGGACCATCGCATCCTGGTCGTCGGCAACAAGGTCATCGCCGCCGCCCGGCGCGAACCGCCGATGGTCATCGGTGACGGCGCACGTACCGTTCGTCAACTTGTCGACCAGGTCAATAGCGACCCGCGCCGCGGTGAAGGCCACGCTACCTCACTGACCAAGATCCGTTTCGACGATATCGCGTTGGCCCGTCTCGCTGAAGATGGCTTAACCGCCGACTCCGTGCCGCCCAAGGGCATGCGCGTCGTCCTGCGCAACAACGCCAACCTGTCGACGGGCGGCACAGCGACCGACGTCACCGACGACGTGCACCCCGAATTCGCCGCCCGCGCCGTCGCCGCCGCACAGATGCTCGGCCTCGACATCGCCGGCGTCGACATCGTTTGCAACAACGTCCTCACCCCACTCGAGGAACAGGGCGGCGGTATCGTCGAACTCAATGCCGCGCCCGGCCTGCGCATGCACCTGCAACCCTCGTTCGGCAAGGGCCGGGCGGTTGGGGAAGCCATCGTCGCCAGCATGTTCGACGACGGTGACGACGCGCGCATTCCGCTCGTCGCCGTCGCCGGCACCAACGGCAAAACGACCACCGTGCGTCTGATCGCCAGCATTTTCGGCAGCCAAGGCTACCGGGTCGGCATGACCAGCACTGACGGCGTGTATATCCAAGGAAAACGCATCGACACGGGTGACTGTAGCGGACCGAAAAGCGCTCGTAATGTGCTGATGCACCCTGACGTCGATGCTGCCGTTCTGGAAACGGCTCGCGGTGGCGTCCTGCGCGAGGGTCTGGGTTTCGACCGCTGCGACGTCGCCGTCGTCACCAACATCGGCAAAGGCGACCACCTCGGCCTCTCGTACATCAGCACCGTCGAGGACCTTTCCGTCGTCAAGCGCGTCATCGTGCAGAACGTCAAGCCGGATACAGGCTACGCCGTACTCAACGCCGCTGACCCGATGGTCGCGCGCATGGCCGACGCCTGTCCGGGTCAGGTGATCTTCTTTGCCTGCGACCGCAACCATCCGGTTATGGCCATGCACCGCGCCTTGGGTAAACGCGTCGTCTATCTTGACGGTGACGCCATCGTCGCTTCGGAAGGCACATTCGAACATCGCATTCCGCTATCCGAAATTCCGGTCACCGCGAACGGCGCCATCGGTTTCCAGATCGAAAACGCGATGGCGGCAATGGCGACCGGCTGGGCGCTCGGACTCGACTGGTCTGTCGTCGGCAACGGCCTAGCAGGCTTCGTCAATGACGCGGCGACGGCACCGGGCCGGTTCAACCTCTTCGACTATCGCGGCGCAACCCTGATCGCCGATTACGGTCACAATCCGGACGCCATCCAGGCACTGGTCACGGCCATTGACAACATGAAGGACAAGTCGAGCAAACGCCGCTCCGTGGTCATCAGCGGTGCTGGGGACCGACGCGACGAAGATATCCGCCAGCAGACCGAAATCCTCGGCGATGCTTTCGATCAGGTCGTGCTTTATCAGGATCAATGCCAGCGCGGTCGTGCCGATGGGGAAGTCTTGGCCTTGTTGCGCGACGGCTTGAAGAACGCTCGCCGCACCCGCGACATCCGGGAAATCCACGGCGAATTCCTGGCCATCGATACAGCCCTGGAAAGTCTTCAATCGGGTGATCTGTGCCTGATTCTTGTGGACCAGGTCGAAGAAGCGCTGGAACACATTGCAAAACGGGTTGCGGAAGCCTGAGATCGATCTCACCAAAAATGCCTAACGATTAAGGCCACCAAAGAAGGTGGCCTTAATTTTTTACTTTTGGCGCAAATTCATCGCCAGCATCATGCAACCGCCATCGACCGACAATTGATGGGATAATCGGTCCGGAAGCCGTTACCCAAACCGCAGCGACCATGAAAAACTCCACCCTGGCTGGCATCGCGTTCGCCCTGGCTGCCGCTATTTTCGGCGTCATTGCCTTCAAACTCATTCCCTTGCTGCGCCCGAGCGCTGATCTGACGCTACCCGCCAAACGTTGCAACCCGTCGCTTGAGCGTTGCGCGGCAACGTTACCCGATGGTGGACAAATCGTGTTGAGCATCCGGCCATCGCCCATCCGCCCCTTGCAGACCCTGCACCTCGATGTCGAAGTCTCGCACCTCCAGACGGAAAAGATCGAGATTGATTTTGACGGTACACAAATGCGCATGGGGTACAACCGCCCGCAACTCACCGGCGCAAACGGCCATTTCAGGGGAACAACCATTCTTCCGGTCTGCGTTACCGGTGCCATGGAATGGGTCGCCACGGTATTGATCACCACGCGAGACAAACGCATCGCGGCGCCGTTCATCTTCGACGTTGCCCCCCGCTAGCTGAGAATCCGGCATGAACAACCCAAAATACTGGTACTTCCTCATTCCCTCGCTAATGGCACTACTGGTCTGGCTAGCCTTCTTCTGGCAGCCGGAGGCGAACAGGGAGCCCGCACACAACGAATTACCGATCGCCGAAGCGCCCAAAGGCGGCGACTTCACGCTGCAAAGCCCGAGCGGTCCGGTTTCCCTAGCCGACCATCGCGGCAAGGTCGTTCTGCTCTATTTTGGCTACACGTTCTGCCCAGATGTCTGCCCGACCTCACTGGCCGCTATCGCGCAAGCCCTGTCCGGACTTGCCCCCGCCGAACTCGATCGGGTTGCGGCTTTCTTCATTACGGTCGATCCGGAGCGCGACACACTCGACGTACTCAAAACCTACATTCCCTACTTCCACCCGCGCCTCGCCGGCCTGACTGGAACGCCAGATCAGATCGCTGCCGTCGCCCAACGCTACGGCGTGCGTTACATGAAACAAAAACCGGATGCCAATGGCCTGTACTCGGTCGACCATTCCGCATCGACCTATCTCATCGACCGTAATGGCCAGCTCGCCGGAACGTTGCCACACGGTCTGCCTCCCCAACAGATGCTCGAACGGATACGCACACTACTCAAGCCATGATCTCCACGATAAATCTCTCCATGAAAGGAACGCGCATGAAACGACCGCTCATCGTCCTCACGCTGATGCTTAGCGCAGTCTTAGCCGACACCGCACTTGCCGCCGACCCTGCCCTGTCGATCCAGGAACCATACGTCCGCTTGGCACCGCCAAACGCCCCCGCCACCGGGGCCTTCATGGTCATCAAAAACAGCGGCAATGACGACCGCAAGCTGGTGAAGGCAGAGAGTCCCGTCTCGAAAATCGTCGAGTTGCATAACCACATCAATGAAAACGGCGTCATGAAAATGCGCAAGGTGCCGTCGATCGACGTGAAAGCCCACGGGGAAGCCATCCTCAAGCCAGGCAGCTATCATGTCATGCTGATCGAGATGAACCAGCCTCTCACTGAAGGTCAGACCGTTCCAATCACGCTCGGCTTCGACGACGGCAGTACTTTGGAAGTCACGGCAGCAGTACGCAAACTTCAAATGACCATGCCCACAACCCCTGCCATGAAACATGGGGAGACGAAACATTAAACGCAATAACGACACAGGCACCGCCTGCCCTTGCGGTTCGCTGCTGGCGTATGACGCATGCTGCGGACGCTGGCATGCGGGCGTAGCAGCGCCGACCGCTGAGGCATTGATGCGTTCGCGCTACAGCGCCTATGTTCTCGGCCTCGAACCTTACCTGCTCGCCACCTGGCATATGAGTACCCGTCCGCCAGCACTCGATCTTTCGGCAGAAGCGACGACCCGCTGGCTCGGACTCGATGTCAAGCGTCATGAGCCCACGGGTAGCTCCGACGCCAAGGCAACGGCAATTGTCGAATTCGTTGCCCGCTACAAGACCGGCGGCCGCGCCCATCGGCTGCACGAAATCAGCCGCTTCGTGCGCGAGAACAATCGCTGGTACTACCTCGACGGCGATCATGGTTGAGCCATTCTTGAACCATGAAAAATTGCCGGTCATTTACCGCGACGAGTACCTGATCGCCATCCACAAGCCCGCGGGCCTGCTCGTACATCGCACCGTCCTCGACCGCCACGAAACGCGCTTCGCCGTGCAGATGTTACGTGACCAGATCGGGCAGCACGTCCATCCGGTGCACCGGCTCGACCGCGGCACGTCGGGAGTTCTGCTGTTCGCGCTCGACCGCGACATCGGTCGCGTACTCAGCGCGCAGTTTGAAGCGCAGCAGGTCGACAAGACCTACCTCGCCGTCGTCCGAGGCCACCCGTCCGAATCCGGACGGATCGATCACCCGCTCACGCGTGAGTATGACGACTACGAGTTCCGCAATCCGCAGGCCAGCGGCGAAGCGCAAAGCGCGGTTACACACTACCGTCGACTCGGAACTTGCGAACTCCCCTACGCGGTGGACCGCTACCCGACCAGCCGCTACGCGCTGCTGGAACTGAAACCGGAGACAGGACGCCGACACCAGCTGCGCCGCCATCTCAAACACATCGCCAACCCGATCATTGGTGATGCCACCTACGGCAAGGGCCGGCACAACCGACTCTTCCAGCAACTCTACGGCTGCCATCGTCTGCTACTGGCTTGTACAGAAATACGCCTCGTGCACCCGGTCAGCGGCGAAGCATTGATCCTCGCCGCTCCCCTGGCCGACGATTTTGCGTCCATTCTCTCGATCTTTTCCTGAGCGGCAATACACTGGCAGCCCTCCTCCGTTTTTCTAGACATTTCCCCGATGCCCCCCAACACTCTACGAAACCTGATGCTTTGGGCGCTGCTGCTGGCCACCTCGCTGTTCATGGGAAGCATTCTGCATTTACTGAGCTTCCCGGCCGCCTTCCTGATTGGCGCCATGCTCGCCGGCATTGCCTTCAGTACGCGCGGAACCCGGCTAGTCTTACCGCGCAAATTGTTTGTCTGCGCGCAAGCCCTGATTGGCTGCAGTGTTGCCAACAGCATCAACGCCGACATCCTCGTCACGATCGCAGGCAACTGGTGGATCATGATCCTGATTGTGACCAGCACGATTCTCGCTGGGGCGCTGGTCGGCTGGCTGTTGACACGCTCGCAAGCGTTGCCCGGAACCACGGCGGCCTGGGGATCGACGCCCGGCGCCGCAGCGGCGATGGTGTCCATGGCCGAACATTACGGGGCTGATTTCCGTCTGGTTGCCTTGATGCAGTATCTGCGAGTATTTGTCGTCATTCTCTCGGCCTCGTCAGTCGCCCATTACCTGATTTCCGGCGTCTCACTCGTTCCTGACGAAACAACAATTACGCCTTCCATACTGGCTTTCGGAGACGTGCCACCGCTTCTCAGTGGCCTCGCCGTCGCCATTACCGGCGGTTGGATCGGCCAGCGTCTGCGCATTCCCGCTGGCGCCTTACTGGTTCCCATGCTGCTCGGTGCCATCGTTCACTCGGGCGGTATCGCTGAAATCAGGCAGCCGTTCTGGTTACAGGCTATCGCCGCCCTCTGGCTCGGCTGGTACGTTGGTCTCGGCTTCAACCGTCGCTTCCTGACCAATGCGATCGGCATTCTGCCGCAACTATTATTCTCCGCAATCCTTCTCATCGGTTTCTGCCTTATCCCGGCTTGGCTGCTCGTTTACACCCTGCAAATCGATCCGCTGACCGCCTATCTGTCGACCAGTCCCGGGGGACTCGACTCGCTCGTCCTGATTGCCATGAGCAGCCGGGCCGACGTGCCTTTCGTCGTTGCCGTACAGACATTACGCCTCTTTCTGGTCATTCTGACCGGACCATTCATCGCTCGCTTCATCAGCAAGCACGCGCCTCCGGACAACAGCGAGGATTAGTGCGGACGCCCGGTCAGCTCTGCGGCCTCGGCCGCCTTCAGGTATTTCCAAGGCAGCGGAAACAACCCCGGCACCTTCTTCCTGTAGATTCGGTAAGCCTCGCCGTAGCGGGCGATGAGAGAGCGCTCTTCCCGCTCCGAACCGATGATGAAATAGAGCGTGATCGCTAACGCCGAAACCAGCAATGGCGCACTCATGTCGCGCGTCCAGATCAATAACAGACTCAAGCTGTACCAGGGATGACGAACATACCGATGAAACCCCGAGAGCACGAATCGCTGCCGATCCTCGCCCTCTCCAGCCTGAAGCTGACGCAACCCGAGAAACTCCCTCAGGTCGTAACTGCGAGTTGAAAGCATGATCCCGACGAGAGCAAGAAACGCCATTCCATTCGCCAGCCAAGCCCATGCCCCCTGCCAGCGCCACAGCCAGGGGGATTCGGCGCCATAAACCAACCACAAGATTGGCATCAGCAACATGGTCGACTGCAAGTTGAACGCCAAACGGTAATACGGCATGGCACGTGGCCAGCGCCGATACGCCCAACGCTTGACACGATCATCGGCCAGCAAGGAATGCAGCGCGCAATAGAGAATCCACGCCATTGCGATCATCACCAGTCTCATCGAACAATGCCGACCCAAATCCGCCTTGCGCATCCCCAGGAGCCAGACGCGCAATCACAAAATCCGTACGTCATTTTTTAGCCATTTAGGAAACACCCGAAAATATTCAGGTAGAATTCTGCGCATACTACATCGCTGTCCAGCAGCAAGGCGTAAGTTTAGAATTGGCTCCTGCCAGTATCGCCCTCCCGGTTCCAGACTTTATCCAAGCTGCCGCTGCGGTGCGTCACGATCTATTTTATTTCATGCAGGTTATCGCGTAATCCCGTCGACGTCTAACAACTCGGCCCATCCGGAGAAGTCGTCAAACATGAAAAGCATTAAAAGCAAACTCATCGCTTCAATTGCCGCGCTGATGCTGGTTTCGCTGACCATTCTGGCAACGGCAAGCTACTGGAATGCCAAAAAAGTCATCACCAAGGAAATCGAAACAAGCCTCACGAACCTTTCCCGAAGCACGGCCGATGCTATTGGCATCTGGCTGGACGGAAACAAGAACAATATGGAATTCCTCGCCAGCTCCCCTTATGTTGCCTCCTGGGATCTTGCGAATGCGCTGCCGTACATGAGAAAGGAAAACCAGCGCTTCAAGGAATACCTCCGCCTGCTGATGATCGACAAAAACGGCGAGGCGACTTACTCGACCGGGAACAAGACCAACCTTGCCGAACGCGGCTATTTCAAGCAGGTCATGGCGACCGGCAAATCCGTGGTCAGCGATCCTGTGATGTCGAAGTCGGATAAAAAGCTCGTTGTTGTCGCTGCCGCCCCCATTTCCAACAACGGCGAAGTGATCGGCGCCTTCGCCGGAACAATCGCGCTGGATGCGGTCATCAAGCGCATCAGTGAAATCAAGGCGGCCGAAACCGGGTACGCCTTCGTGATCAACAAAGACGGACTGATCCTTTTTCATCCCAACGAAAAAATGGCGATGCAGCTCAACCTGCTACAGGACCCGAGCATCGAACAAAGCATGAAAGACGTCGCCGCGCGAATGGTCAAGGGCGAGCAGAGTCTTGCCCGCTACACCTTCAAGGGAGAAGACAAATTCCTCGCCTTCGCGCCGATTCCAGGAACGACCTGGAGCTTGGGCATCAACGTTCCGGTCAACGAGGTTACCGCCCAGCTTGATGCGATGAGGCTCACCGCGATCACCATCACGGGCGTCGTGCTCGTCATCGCGATCCTGCTGGCCATCGCCATCGCCAGCGGCATCACCCGTCCGCTGAACGCCATGAAATTGATGCTGCAAGACATCGCGCAAGGCGAAGGCGATCTGACCAAGCGGCTCGACGAATCGTCAAATGATGAACTGGGCGACGTCGCCCGCAGCTTCAATCTATTCGTGAAGAAACTGCACGGCATCATCGAACAGGTCAGCCGGACAACGCTCCAGGTGGCCGCGTCCGCCGAACAACTCAGTACAACCTCGAACCAGATGGCCAGTGGGGCAGAGAAAGCGACAGACCAAGTGAATGCCGTCGCAACGGCCGGCGAGGAAATGTCGGCCACCTCCGGCAACATTGCGCGCAACTGCTGCATGGCGGCTGAAGGCTCTCAATTGGCAAAAGACGCCGCTGCATCCGGCAGTCAAGTCGTCGTCGAAACCATCGGCGTCATCGACAGCGTCGCAACCAGGGTCAAGGACACGGCCAACATCGTCGAAGACCTGGGCAAGCGATCCGTGCAGATCAGCGCCATCGTCGGCACGATCCAGGATATCGCCGACCAAACCAACCTGCTGGCCCTGAACGCGGCCATCGAAGCGGCCCGCGCTGGCGAACAGGGACGCGGTTTCGCCGTCGTTGCCGATGAGGTGAGAGCACTCTCCGAACGCACCGGCAAGGCAACGCGCGAGATCAGCGACATGATCCAGGCCATCCAGAATGATACGAAGATCGCCGTCACGGCCATCGAGGACGGGGTCAACGAGGTCACCAAGGGTAGCGAAAAAGCGTCCGACTCCGGAAAGGCGCTGGAAAACATCCTTGAGCAGATCAACAATGTGTCCATGCAGATCAACGAAGTAGCCACCGCAGCCGAAGAGCAAACCGCCGTGACTGCTGAAATCAGCAGCAACATGCATCAAATCAGCGGCGTGATCTCGGAAACGTCGAGCGGTGCGCAGGAATCCGCCGCAGCCGCGTACCGGCTTGCCGAACACGCCGAAGAACTCCGCAAGATCGTCGGACAGTTCAAACTGTCCTGATTCACTGTCATCCTGAACAGCGGCGCGGCTACCGGAAAACCGGTTACCGCGCCGCTTTTTTTGGCGCAACTCAAACGCGCGGTTCCTGCCCCTCGCCGCCGATCAGCACGCGATCGACGAATTTCTTCAACAGCCCGTTCGACTCGGGCGTCTCAACAGCGCTGTCGAGCACCTGCTGCAAGTGCTCGTCGCTCTCCGTGTACTTCTCCTTGAAGGCCGTGAGTCGCTTGACGAGTATCGACTTCGACACTTCCGGGTGAAACTGGGTCGTCCAGAACGGGGCACCCTTGACCTTGAAGGAATGGATGCAGGCCCGCGTGTAGGCCAGCACTTTGCACCCTGCCGGCGGATCGACATTGCGCTCATGATGAACCGAAACCGCCATGAAACCATCGGGGGTATCTCGATACAGCGGATCGTCCAGCGCCGCCGCCGTCAGGCGAATCGGTAGCGTACCCATCTCGAAATCGCGCGCGTCGCTGACGATTTCCCCGCCCAGCGCGCAAACGGCCAGCTGGTGCCCGAAACACGAGGCGAACACCGGCACCCGCTGCTCGATGCAATAGCTCATCATGGCCTGCGCCTTGACCACAAACGGATAAACTTCCGGCTCGAGAACGCTGGCCTCACTCGACCCGCCCACAATCAAGGCGTCGTAATCGAGCACAATCGCGAAGTCGAAATCGGGGGTATCAAACAGGTTGAGGATGCCGAATTGCCCGATCTCCAATTGGCAGAATTGGGCGAAGCTCTCCAGTTCCTCTTTGCGCGTCGGCGCTTCATCACGGATCTGCATCAACAGAATGCGGAGATCGGCCCGATCTTTCATGGCGGTTTTCCCGGCGACAGGATCAAGTCAAGGAACGGTACGCCCACGTTACCTGCGGCAAACCGTTTGTCAAGCGACCGCAATACAGTGTTCGCAATCAGTATGCCCTTCAGTGGCAGAATCGTCTGCTTTTCGGCCTTATGTTGAGTTCCACATAAGGCCGAAAAGGAGTCGGCATCCTTTATCAACTCAGTGCGATGACCATTCGGGAAGGCGCCAATTGAAAATCAGGGCCAGTGTACGCAGTGTCATCGTGAGCAAAGCGCCGGACACCAAACCAATCCACCCCTCCAGTTGCCAGTGATCAACAGCGACAACCACCCACCCCCCGGCGAAGGAGCAAACGGCATAAGGACGATGATCCCGGAAGGCTTGAGGAATTTCGTTGCAGACAATGTCTCGGAGAACGCCCCCAAAAACCGCGGTGATCATCCCCATCAAGACGGCGACGATGGCTGGCATGCCACTCGTCAGCGCGATTTGCGCTCCACCGGCAGTAAACAACCCCAGCCCAATCGCATCCGGCCACTGAACCGCCCGTTCAGTGGGGGCAAAATGCTTCGCTCGAAGAAACATCATCGCCGCTAGCGACAATCCAAGCAGAACCCAAAGCCACGCCGAGTGCTCAACCCAAAAAAACGGGCGGCGATCAAGCAAGATGTCGCGCAGTGTCCCACCGCCGAAAGCACTGAGTCCGACCACGACGCAAATACCGATCACATCGAGCTTCTTCCTCGCCGCCTCAAGCAGACCGGAAACGGCAAAGGCAAGAATGGCCGCGGCCTCGATAGAAACCAGACTCATCGAGTACGTCCAACCGTCTATCATGTTTTTTTCCTCGGGTTGATTCAGAGATTCTAACCAAGCGTGCATTAATCACAAGAAATGCACGCTTAAGGTCATGAAGCGGCGGCATGGGAGACATGATTTTGGGCGGCTTTGTCCGAACCCCAGAAGCCGTAAAAGTACGACAGACTTATTAATTCCAAACAGTGCCGGTTATCAGACTCGCTGCACTGACACGAGAACGGCGCCCTTAGGCGCCGTTGCGGACAGCCGATTGAGGGACTACTCAAAGCTCGACGGTCTCCGCCATCTCCCGGAACTCGTCGATCTGGTCGAAGTTCATGTAGCGGTAAACATCCGCCGCCTTGGCATTGACCGCCTTGATCTTCTCCATGTACTCGGCGACGGTCGGAATCCGCCCCATCAGCGCGCACATCGCGGCCAGTTCGGCGGAACCGAGATAGACGTTGGTGTCGATGCCGAGCCGGTTCGGGAAGTTGCGCGTCGAGGTCGACATCGCCGTGCTGCCCTTCTTGATCTGCGCCTGGTTGCCCATGCACAGTGAGCAGCCGGGCATTTCCATGCGCGCGCCGCTCTTGCCGAGGACGGCGTAGTAGCCCTCCTCGTTGAGGATCATGGCGTCCATCTTGGTGGGCGGGGCGATCCACAGCCGGGTCGGGATGTCGCTCTGTCCGTCGAGGATCTTGCCGGCGGCGCGGAAGTGGCCGATGTTGGTCATGCACGAGCCGATGAACACCTCGTCGATAGGCGCACCGGCGATTTCGGAAAGCAGCTTGACGTCGTCCGGATCGTTCGGACAGGCGACGATCGGTTCCTTGACGTCGGCCAGGTCGATCTCGATCACCGCCGCGTAGTCGGCGTCGGCGTCGGCCTTGAGCAATTGCGGGTTGGCGATCCACGCTTCCATGGACTGGATGCGGCGGGCAAGTGAACGCTTGTCTTCGTAACCGTTGGCGATCATCCACTTCATCAGCGTGATGTTTGAGCGCATGTATTCGATGATCGGCGCCTTGTCGAGATGCACGGTGCAGCCGGCCGCCGAGCGCTCCGCCGATGCGTCGGAAAGCTCAAAGGCCTGCTCAACCTTGAGATCGGGCAGACCTTCGATCTCCAGAATGCGCCCGGAAAAGATGTTCTTCTTGCCCTGCTTGGCGACGGTGAGCAAGCCTTGCTTGATCGCGTAATACGGAATCGCGTTGACGAGGTCGCGCAAGGTGACGCCGTCCTGCAGCTTGCCCTTGAAGCGCACAAGCACCGATTCGGGCATGTCGAGCGGCATGACGCCGGTCGCCGCGGCGAAGGCGACGAGGCCGGACCCAGCCGGGAAGGAAATGCCGATCGGGAAGCGCGTGTGCGAGTCGCCGCCGGTACCGCAGGTATCGGGCAACAGCAGGCGATTGAGCCAGCTGTGGATGACGCCGTCACCGGGGCGCAGCGAGATCCCGCCGCGCGTCGTGATGAAGCTTGGCAGGGTGCGGTGTGTCCTGACGTCGATCAGCTTAGGATAAGCCGCCGTATGGCAGAAAGACTGCATGACGAGGTCGGCCGAAAAGCCGAGGCAGGCGAGATCCTTGAGTTCGTCGCGCGTCATCGGCCCGGTCGTGTCCTGCGAGCCGACGGTGGTCATGCGCGGTTCGCAATAGGTGCCCGGCCGGATACCCTGCTGGTTGCCGCCAACGACCGGCAGGCCGCAGGCACGGCCGACGATCTTCTGCGCCAGCGAGAAACCCTTGCCGCTATCCTCCGGGTCTTGCGGCAGACGGAAGACCGTCGACGGCAGCAGGCCGAGTGCCTCACGCGCCTTGGTCGTCAAGCCGCGACCGATGATCAGCGGAATGCGGCCGCCGGCGCGCACTTCGTCGAGGATGACCGGCGTTTTCAGCGGCGCTTCGGCGATCAATTTGCCGTCCTTGTAGGCGGATACCTTTGTGGTCGCGTGGTCGATACGCAGTTCGATCTCGTCGCCCATGTTCATCGCGTCGACATCGATCTCGACCGGCAGCGCGCCGGCATCTTCCATGGTGTTGAAGAAAATCGGCGCGATCTTGCCGCCGAGACAGACGCCACCAAAGCGCTTGTTCGGAATGAAGGGGATGTCTTCACCTGTCCACCACAGCACAGAATTGGTCGCCGACTTGCGCGAGGAGCCGGTGCCAACCACGTCGCCGACGTAGGCGATCAGGTTGCCCTTCTTTGCCAGCGCCTCGATCTGCTTGATCGGACCACGGGTGCCGGGTTCGTCGGCTTCAATGCCGGGCCGGGGATTCTTGAGCATCGCCAGCGCATGCAGCGGGATGTCCGGACGGCTTGTTGCATCGGGTGCTGGGGACAGATCATCGGTATTGGTTTCGCCGGACACCTTGAATACGGTGATCTTTTGTACTTCCGGCACTGGCGGCCGCGAGGTAAACCATTCTGCATCAGCCCAGGATTGCAGCACGCTACGCGCATTGGCATTGCCTTGATCGGCCAGCGTCTTCACATCGTGGAAATAATCGAAAACGAGCAGTGTGGTTTTCAGCCCTTGCGCCGCGACGGCGCCGACCTCCGGATCGCCGAGCACATCGATCAGCGGTTTGACGTTGTAGCCCCCGAGCATAGTTCCCAGCAATTCGGTGGCCATGGCTCGAGAAATGAGAGCACAGGCTTCCTCGCCCTTGCTCACCCGGGCCAAAAACTCGGCCTTGATCTTGGCGGCCTCATCGACCCCGGCCGGAACACGATAAGTCATCAGATCAACCAGTGCTTGTTCCTCACCCGGCGGCGGATTTTTGAGCAGTTCGACCAGTTCAGCGGTCTGCTTGGCGGACAAAGGTAGCGGAGGAATACCGAGCGCGGCGCGTTCGGCAACATGGGCACGGTAGGATTCCAGCACGGGGACTTCCTTTCTCAAAAATTGCTCACGGGCAACATTAAACCGCGATGCGCCAACATTTTGTGACTGTAGGCGACTTCCCTCGCCCGGCACAAGTCTTATATATGTTATAAGTTTGCAACAGGTTTGTGAAGTTCATTCATCAGCTTCAGACCTTGTATCCAGCCGCTGGTTCGGCCGCAACCAACTCGATGCGTTCGCCGGCATAGTCGACCCATTGGCCGGGACGCAACTTGGCGCGCTTGCGGGTTTCGACCGCGCCGTCGACCTTCACCTGGCCGGCGTCGATCTCGGCATGGGCGAAGCCGCCGGAGTGGCAGAGGCCGGTGGTTTTCAACAACTGGTCGAGCTGGATGTATTCGCCGCGCACTTCAAGGACAATCGACATCTTTCGCTTTCACAAGGATAAAGGGGGAAGGCCGTGCCGCCGTCGGGCGCGATCGCAAGCATCATCACCGATCCCCAACGGCGCATAGGGTGCGAAATCGCGACAGGGTCCGGGACGGTCGTTGTAGATAGAACAGTGAACGCCTTGCCCGATATCACCGGCGAGCGCGATGCAGCGCGGCGGCGAATCGTCGGTGCCACGCATGCGCATCAGCGTTGTCGTCACCGGCATGGCCATTTCTGGCGGCACACCGGCCAGTCCGGCGTTCTCCAGGTCGGCGCGGTGAAAATCGACACGAAACGCGGCGCAACAAGCGCCACAGGAAAGGCAAGCGGGATCGGGCATCGGGTTCTGAACAAAGAAGAATTTGAAGGGATTTTCCTACCGAAGCACGCCTTCCGCAATCGAATCGCACCTCACAAGCTGACCTGTGTGCGGAACAAAGCGTGCCCCGACTCCAGATACTTGCGTTCGAAAGGAGTGAGCGGAACGTCCGGGACAAATGGCATGCAGGCCGCACACTTCCCGGCAAGCCGATGCACAGCAAAGCAGAATTCCTCAACGTAGATCTGCCAGTTGCTACGGCATTCGAGTACGCCGCCGAGTTCGAGCATGGCGGGAAGTACCGGATGCCCGTGCCAGCGCCGCGAGAGATGGCCGATTTTCGGCCACGGGTTCGGATACAACAGATAGTGACGCGCCAGCCGGATTCCGGCGCCCTGCATGAGCCGCCAGTAGTCGACGAGGTCGGCGCGCACCAAATCAAGATTTTCGGGCAGGCCGTCGGCCTTGTCCGCAATGTTGCGGGTGAGGCGCGAAGCCGACTGGTCGACGCCGATCACGTAATGGTCGGGAAACATCCGGGCCAGCGCAATGCTGCTCTCGCCGACGCCACAGCAGGAATCGAGGATCAGCGGCGCATCGGGGGCAACCTGTTCTCGCCGTTCCATGCTCGCGGTAAAAGCGGCACGATTGTAATCGGCATACGGTTTGCGGAATGGCGCCTTCGCATGCCGGTCGAGCAAGTCGGCAAGATGCTCGTGGATGCCGGTCTGGGCGCTAAAGGGAACGCGCGAATTGGCTTGCATTGATGATTCTCCTAGCCGGCGTCTGCCTGCGCTATGGGCACGCCGTGCCGCGCCAGCATTTGCGTAGTTTCTTCAAAACCACGCAACGGACGAACGTCGCGATACAAGGCCTCGGCCTCGGCGTAGGTCTGGCGCAAGGCATTGAGCCACAACTTGAGCCGCCCCGGCGTATGGCTGATCAGCACCCGCCCCTGCACCAGCCGCCAGAACTCGGCAAGCAAAGGCTGCAGCTCAGCCCATTCCGCCGCGCGCGCCGCCGCTCCGGAATCTGCAACCTCACCCGCCATGCGCGCCTTGATGCGGCGGGCGAGAAAGGGATCGGCGACGGCACCGCGCCCAATCATCACGTCCGCGCAACCGCTGACCGTCCGGCAACGCGTATGGTCGTCCGGCGTCCACACCTCGCCGTTGGCGATTACCGGCACCTCAATCGCCTCGCGGATGCGCGCGATCCATTCCCAATGTGCCGGCGGCCGGTAGCCTTCGTCCCGTGTCCGCGCATGCACGACGAGCGAAGCGACACCGCCGGACGCAATCGCTCGCGCACAGTCGATCGCTTTCGCGGTATCGCGCACCCCAAGCCGCATCTTGGCCGAGATCGGAATGCCTTCCGGCACGGCTAGGCGCACCGCGGAGACGATTCGGGCCAGATGAGCGGGATCGTCGAGCAGCGTCGCTCCGCCGCCGTGACGATTGACCGTCGGCGCCGGGCAACCGAAATTGAGGTCGATGCCGACCGGCGACAGCTCGGCGAGCCGCGCCGCGTTCTCCGCCAGGCATGCCGGATCGCTGCCGAGAAGCTGCACGGCGACCGGTGTCCCCGCCGGCGTGCGGCTACCGTTGTCGAGTTCTGGAGAGATGCGCCGGAAAGTGCGGTGCGGCAACAACGACTGGGAAACGCGGACGAATTCGGTCACCGCCCCATCATAACCGCCCGCCCGCGTCAGCACGTCGCGCAACACGCAATCGGCCAAACCTTCCATCGGCGCCAGAAACAACCTGCTCATAACCACTCTTGAAATACGCGATACACGAAATTGAATCCAGGCATGCCGCCGGGGCCGATATAATCGCCGGATTTTACAGCACTCCACCGACGCCAACCGGCGAACACCATGCGCCTCGTACTCGACACCAATATCGTCATGGACATGCTGCACTTCGACGACCCGCGCACGCAACCGCTGAAGGCGGCCCTCCAGTCCGGCCGGGCACAGTGTTTCAGCGACACAGGCTGCCTGGCCGAACTCGAACGCGTCGCCGGCTATCCGGCATTCGCGCTCAACGCGGACGAACAGGCGGCACTACTATCGAACTACCGCACGTTGGCCAAACACTGCGAAGCGCAGCCGGAGGAAAACTATCCCTTGCCACGCTGCCGCGACGCCGACGACCAGAAGTTCCTGATTCTCGCCGCACGCTGCCGCGCCGACGTGCTGGTCACCCGCGACAATCTCCTGCTCTGCCTGGCCCGCCACCGCAGGCTGCCGCCGCCGTTCGCCATCCTGACGGCGGAAGCCGCCAGCGGATTACTGCAAGCGCCGCCGGAAAACCCAGCGCCGATGACCTGAAGCCTCGGCGTCGAAAGCGTAACCTTCGTCCGCAAACGTTTTCAACGCTTCCGGCTCGTCGATCCCCTGAGTAATGGCAAAACGCGTCATCAGGCCGCGCGCGCGTTTGGCGTAGAAACTCACGACCTTGTATTTTCCGCCGCTCCAGTCCTCAAACACCGGCTGGATCACTGGCGCAACGAGGTTCTTCGGCTTGACGGCCTTGAAATATTCTTCCGAAGCCAGATTGACCAAGGCCGGCACGATCTGCTCGCGCAACGCCGCGTTCAGCGCGTCGGTCAGCCGCTCACCCCAGAACGCGTACAAATCCTTGCCGCGCGGGTTGCTCAGGCGGGTTCCCATTTCGAGCCGGTACGGCTGCATCAGATCGAGGGGGCGCAATAGGCCGTAAAGGCCTGATAGAATCCGCACGCGCTCCTGTGCAAATCGCAGATTCTCGGCCGAAAGCGAAGGGGCATCCAGACCTTCATAGACATCTCCGTTGAACGCCAGCACAGCCTGTCGGCCATTTTCCGGCGTAAACGGCAACGACCACGAGGCAAAGCGCGCGGCATTCAGCACGGCCAGCGGGTCGCTCACGCCCATCAACGAAGCGATATCTGCTGGCGAGAGCTTGCGCAATTGCTCGACCAGTATCTGCGAATGATCCAGAAAATCGGGTTGCGACGACTCGGAAACCTTGACCGGCGTTTCGAAATCAAGCGATTTGGCGGGAGACAGGACAATGATCATGGTATTTTCAGGACAAACGCAGAATTTTCAAAAAGAACGACCAAGATTGTAATCGACCTATTTCATCTCGGGCCGTTCCCGAAAGAACACTTGTTATGGAACAAATTCTCAGCCACTTCACCGCGCCGGACGCCGATCCGGTCGGGTTGCTGACCAGACTCATCGACGCCGTTCGCCCGAACGACGCCGACGACGTCGAACATCCACGGCGGCAACTGGCAGCACTGTGTGCGACCCTGAACGCGCGCCCTGTGCTTCGCCAGGCCATGCGCGAGCGGCTGCTGGCGCTCAGCGAATCCGCCCGCCATTCCGATCTTTATACCTCTGCCGGCATTCTTCCCAACACCGGCTTCCTTTCGGAGCTGTTCCGCCGCATCGGGCACCGCATGCTACCCGAACCGAATCCGGCCGGACTGCTGCGCACCGTGCTGAGAAAAGCATTCCATCAGCCGGACGACGGCGTCTGGGTGACCGGCGTCGGCGAAGACGCCTGGCTCGCCCTGATCGAGGCCCTGCGCTTCGACGAGCACCCCGCCGCGCCGACGATGCCCCGGCCCGTCGGCGAAATGTTGCGTTCGCTGCGCGTGCTCTCCTTCTGGATCGCCGCCCTCGGCATGGAGCCGGAACTGCTGCAGATCGATCCCGCGCTCGAAAACTACGAATCGCCCTTCGCCACGCAAAACCAGGAATTGATGGCGTACATCGGCGCCTACCCGGAAGCCTGGCGCAACCCGGATGCCGCCATCAGCGACGACAAGCACCTGCGCGTCCTACTTGACCAATGCCTGGAAGCCGTCGAGCGCATCCGGCGCCGCGCCACCCGAGACGGCACCAGTATCCGCCTCACCTACCATCTGCACCGGCTCGACCAGTTGATCCTGCGCAGCGAGCAGTTGCTCGACATCCTGGACCGGCTGCGGCAACACCCAGACGGCGAGACCGCGATGCAACCGATCGTACATCTATTCACCCACCTGATCGGCGAGGAATGCCGGCGCGACAACCTGCGCCTGCACTGGCAACGCAACACCGAGCTCATCGCGCTACGCATCACGCGTAGCACCGGCCAGCAGGGTGAGCAATACATCGCCGAAGATCGCCGTGACTACCGGCAACTCGCACGCTCGGCCGCCGTCGGCGGCGCTATCATCGGTACGCTCTCCGTCGCCAAGCTGCTGCTCGCCAACCTCGAACTGGCACCGCTCAACGCCACGCTGGTCAACTGCCTCAACTACGCCCTCTGCTTCTGCCTGATCCACATCCTGCACGGCACCGTCGCGACCAAGCAGCCGGCGATGACCGCCAACGCCCTCGCCGGCGCCATCGGCCAGAACGGCGGCCGGATCGGCGACATCGACGCTCTCACCGGCCTCATTGCACGCACCTTCAGCAGCCAGATCGTCGCCATCCTCGGCAACATCCTGATCGCCGTCCCGGTCGCGGCCACCCTGACCTTCAGCCTGCTCGCCCTGCCCCTTCCGGATTTCATCGACGCCGGACACGCCACAGCACTGATGCGCGATCAAAGCCCAATCCACGGCGGTGCCCTTTTCTACGCCGCCGTCACCGGACTGTGGTTATTTCTCTCCGGGCTGATCAGCGGCTACTACGACAACTACGCCACCTACAACCGCATCCCGACGCGAATTCGCCAGTTGGGCTGGTTGCAACGCCTGATTGGAAAACGCCGCCAAAGACATCTCGCCTATTACGTCGGCAAGCATATGGGAGCACTGATGGGCAGCATCGCGCTCGGCATCCTGCTCGGCGCGACGACCTTTGCCGGAGAAATCACTGGGCTTCCCGTCGACAGCCGACATGTCGCCTTTTCTTCAGCCTTCTTTGGCGTATCTCTCGCCACCCTGGGATCGACAGTGGATCTGAAATTACTGCTCTGGGCAGCCGTCGGAATCCTCATCATCGGCGCCACCAATCTGGTGACCAGCTTCACGCTGGCCTTGAACGTCGCCCTGCGCGCGCGCCAGGTTAGCGGAAGCCCCTGGCGCGCGATCGCTGGCGCTGTCGTCAAACGACTACTCAGCAAGCCCCGCGATTTCTTCCTGCCGCCGAAATGATCGCCGGCGATCAGTCCGTTGCGTTGTTGGAACGATCGATATCGGTCATTTCCCGCAACCGCTCCTGCTCCTTGAGAAAAGTGTCGACGGCAAGCGGGTCGAACTGGCTGCCCGACATCCGGACGATTTCCGCCACTGCCGTATCGAACGGCAAGGCCTTGCGGTAAGGGCGGTCAAAAGTCATCGCATCGAGCGTATCGATGACCGCGAACAAACGTGCCGGCAAGGGAATCTGCTCGCCCCGCAAGGCTCGCGGGTAGCCTGAACCGTCGTACCGCTCCTCATGGCACAGCACGATCTCCGAAGCCAACGAAAACACCGGCAGTTTTGCCAGCAATTGATTCCCGTGTTCGGGATGCTGCTTCATGACTTCCCACTCGTCGTCATTCAAGCGACCGTTCTTGAGCAGAATCGCGTCCGGCACGCCGATCTTGCCGATATCGTGTAGCAGACTGCCCCAATAGATTTCACGTAGCGTCGTCGGATCGCTGTAATAATGGCGGGCAAGAATTAGGGTATGCGAACCGACCCGCTTCGAATGCAGGCCGGTTTCCTTTTCGCGCAAGTCGAGCGCCGCGGCGAGCGACTCGGCGAATTCCTCGTAGGGATGCACATCAACCAAGCCGGCCAACTGCTTGCGCGAATTGAACAGACAATGTTCACAGATCACCTGCTCCCCAACACGGTGGTACTGCCGCGACTTCGTCGTCGCCCCGCATACCGAACACCGCAATTTTCCGTTATGGCCGACACGCGCATGATGATTCGAATGCTGATGGTTCATGGCTTATCCTCAAATTCCGCATTACACAGAATATAGACCTACTCAGGGAAAAGCCGTTCGTCGCGAATGCTGACCAAAAATTGAGGATTACCGGATAACGTAAAAATTTACGGAAACCGAAGGTAATTCAATCTTTGTCAACGAGGCCACTTACACAAACTAACGCATTTCCGGGCCAGAATTTCTGTGGGATCGAGAATCACGACCGTTCGTCCGCCCACCGGAAAAGCATCGCTCTGCCCGAGCAAAAGCGGGAGTTCCGTACAGCCGAGAATGATAACCTCTGCACCACGATCAGCCAGCGAGTTCAGGGCAATCAGCAGATTTTGCCGACACTCGCCCTCAGTAAAGCCTGCCTTGACGCCCTTGGGGCCGTAAATCGCTTCCATCACCAACGACTGGTGTTCACCATCGGGAATGAGCATCTCCAACCCAGCCTGATTGAAAACGCTGCCGTATACGTTACTTTTGATCGTTCCGTCGGTCGCCAGCAAACCGACAACCCTACATTCCGGATAGTCGTTCCTGACGCATTCGACAGTCTCGAACAGCATGTTCACTATGGGAACCGTCAAGTAAGACTGTATCCGTTCCACAAAAGCATGTGCAGTATTGCAAGGGATTGCAATGATATCTGCGTTCCCCGATTCCAGCTTCTTGCACGTCGAATACAAGGCAATGGTCGGATCGGTTCCTTGACCGATCAAATTTTCGGTTCGGTCGGGAATTTGTGGATTCTGCTCGACTAGGATTTTTACATGCTCCTGGTCACGCCGCGCATGAGTATTGCGAACGATCTTATGCATGAAATCAACAGTCGCCGCAGGGCCGACGCCGCCGACAACGCCGATCTTGAATGGTTTGATCGCAACACCAACACTCTCTGAGGCGGCAAAGCTAGCGTAAATCTGATTCGAGTCGAGTATTGGTATTTTCCTCGCCAACAAGGCATCGATCACGATGGGAATCTCGGCGATTCCAGGCACTATAATTTCCGCCCCCTGCTCAAGGAGGTTTTCACAGGCCTTGATCAACAACTCGACCGAATCACCTCCAAGATTTCCGGCTTTGATACCACTTGGGCCATAGATTGCCGTCATCAGGCAACGCGCTTGAATATCTGCTTCCGGGTAAACCAACGCCCTGCGCCCTACAGGGAAATAGCGTTCAAAAAGCTTTTTCTCGCGCACGTAGTCGGACGTCAACACGCCGACTTTTTTTACGGCTGGATAGCGATGCTCAACATGTTCGCACAAGGCATCCATGATATTGATGACGGGCAGAGCGATCTCGGAACGAATTTCGTCGATGAAGGTATGGCTGATAAAGCACGGCAGTAGTGCCGCGTTGACGTTCTGAACCTCAAAGCCTTTCAGCATATCGAAGACATAAAGTTTGCGGCTACTTTGCGAAACGGAAGCATCGCCAGGGTTTTCCGGTTCGTTGAAGGGGCGCTGCCTGACATTGATTTCAGGCAGCGCATGGCCATTCTGGGCCGGCATCGCCTTAACGAGCTTGAAGAAAACATCGGCGGCTCCCAATTCTCCCAGCCCCCCGATGATTCCAAAACGACGATGACTATTTCCATGCATGAATCAACCCTTCTGACGATCCCGGCCGATCAATTTCGATTGTTTATCGCTGATCTTCAGCCGTACCTTTCGGCCAATCCATCCTACAAACAAACCCAGCCTCGCATATCAAGTTATGCAATAAACGCATAACGCCGTCACGAATTCAGCATATGATCAACAACCCCTTACACAAACGGAGCACCGGACAATGCAAATCAAATGGCTAGAAGATTTTCTGACATTGACCGATGCTCGCGCATTTTCTCGTGCCGCTGCTCGCCGCAACATTTCCCAACCGACGTTCAGCAGGCACATCCAGTCCTTGGAAAACTGGCTTGGGGTCGAACTTATCGATCGCCGGGAACAAGGGGTACAACTAACGACGGCCGGACGCCTGTTTCGCGGATTTGCCGTAGAAACCTTGCAAAGAACCTACGACATGCGCACCGTCCTTCGCGGGCAGGCGCCGGTCAATCATGACACGATTCGTTTTTCGGTCGCCCACACCTTATCGCTGACCTTTTTTCCGGGTTGGCTGAGCCAATTGAAGGCCGCGCACAAAAACGTCATCGCGCGCGTCGGAGCCGTCAACATTTCGGAAGGGGCCAATGCGCTGATCGACGGAGCAACCGATCTGCTGATCATTTACCACCACCCACAACTCCCTGTTCTTCTCGACCCAAGCCGCTTCTCACATTTACGGCTGGCCACCGACCGCATGCAACCGTTTTCCGCACCGCGTGAAGACGGCAAACCAAAATACAAATTGCCCGGACAGGTCGAACATGCGATTCCATTGCTCGCCTACTCGCCAGGCACCTACTTGGCCCACGTGGTTGAAATGATTCTTCTTGGCGCAAATGCGCGTTGCTATTTCGACCGTTCATTCGACACGCAAATGTCGGAGGCACTCAAAGCCATGATCGTCGAAGGTCACGGCATGGGATGGTTACCTGAAAGTTGCGTTACACAGGAAAAGGCCCAAGGGCTCTTGGTCGCCGCCGGTTCGGAACAATGGCATTGCCCCCTCGAAGTACGGATCTACCGCTCAAACAAAAACGACAACCCCATGGTCGATACGATTTGGCGATGGATGCTCACTGATCAAGCAACAGGTCAGCAAACACCATGAATCCATGAAAGGCAACGATGATTCGGCAATCAACGTAGCGCCACTTTCTGCCTCCTTAGCAGTGGCAGCAAAGTCAGGTTAGTTCGCCGCAGAATGACTCACCGAGTCGACGGCTCACTACGCTGATATCCAATTCAGTGCTCAACAGAAAACTCAGCTTCGCGAAAGTCGCTTCCAGCGTCATGTCGCCCCCTGGGATGACACCGATACGGGTGAGCGCCGAGCCGGTGGCATAGGTTCCCTGCGCCACGCCGCCGGTAGCGCATTGCGTCACGTTCACGACAACGATACCGCGCACTACCGCTTCCGAAAGCACCGCGATCAGTTGCGGATCGGCGTCGGGGATGTTGCCGAGGCCGTAGCTGTGCAGAACGAGACCACGCACTGAGATGTCGGCGAGCAAGGCTTCGACGGCGCGGGCAGAAAGGCCGGGATGGATCGTCAGCACGGCAACGGCGTTATTGGAGAAATCCGGCACGGCGAATTCGCGCATCCCGGCCGGCAGCAGATTTTGCGGATGCAGATCGATCCCGTCGACGGCATCCGCCAGCGGCGGGTAGTTGGGCGACGCGAAGGCGTCGAAATCCCTGCTTGCCACCTTGCTGCAGCGATTGCCGCGCAACAGGAAGCGTCCGAAGCAGATCGCGACTTCGCGGATTTCCGGCCGGCTGGCCAATTTCAGCGCCGCACGCAGGTTGCCCGGCGCGTCGCTCCCGGCTTCAAGCAACGGAATCTGCGAGCCGGTCAGGATCACCGGCTTGTCCATGCCGCGCAGCATGAACGAGAGCGCCGAGGCCGTCCACGCCATCGTGTCGGTACCGTGCAGGATGACGAAACCGGCGTAGCCGCTCCAGCGATCGACCAGAGCCCGCCCGATTCGCGTCCAATGCGCCGGCTGCAGGTTGGCGCTGTCGATCGGCTGCTCGAATTCGAGCACGTCGAATTCCGGCAGTTCCGGAATATTCAGGACGTCAGCGAGTTTATCGGCGAAGCCGGTGAGCGGCCGGTAGCCTTCGGAAGAATCGGCCATACCGATCGTGCCGCCGGTGTAGAGAACCAGCACGCGCGAGCTCATCGGAAGACGCGCCGCGAAAATGGGTTTGACGGCCGTCCCATCAGGAGGCATTCGGATTGCGAATTCATGTTGACTTCATTCCCTTGGCTGAAAAACAGCAATCTGTTTCACGACATGCTGCCGCAGATAAGCAACGAACCGATTTTACCGTCATCGGCAGGCACACGCGACGACACGCCAAACCTACTTCTGCCGTCAAGCTTGGTTTATGCTTCGCTGCCTCAGAACTCGATCACATTTCACCCGAGTCATTCATGAACAAACTCTTTGCAGAATTTCAGCGGCTTTATGACCTGCCGGAACAGCCGTTGGCAGCTCCGGCGGCGGGCGAGGCGATGCCGGCTTTCCAGCTCGTCGGCGCCGACGACAAGTTACGGACGATGGTGGTCGGCTTCGAACGCGCGGCTGACTGGGAGCACGCGGCGAGGCTCTTTCAAGCGGTGCAGGAGGATTTCGATTGGCCTGCCCCTGCACTCTCGGTTTCGGGAAGCGACGGCTATCAACTCTGGTTTTCGCTCGCCGAGCCAATCCCCGCCGAGAAGATCCGGCGCTTTTTCGCTGCGCTACGCCGCACTTTTTTGCAAGACGTTCCTGCCGCCCACCTCAAATTCTGGCCGGATGACGCGGCGTCGCTGACGAAGCAGTCGAGCCCGCTGACTCTGCCGCCCGCACTCCACCCAACAACCGGCAAATGGTCCGCCTTCATCGACCCCGGCATGGGCGGAATGTTCAGCGAGGCCCCGGGACTGGAGATGATGCCCGTTATGGATCGGCAAGCAGACCTGCTGTCCGGCCTCAAAAGTATCTCTGCAAGCGAGTTCGAGCGGACACTGGCCTGCCTGCAGAACCAGACCGAAGCCGCAACGACTCTCGCCGACCGAGAAACCGCAAGTCCGTCGAGCAGCCCGCTCCTCCCTCACCCCCAAGCTGCGCCAGCATCGCCGGTGTCGACAGCAAGCTTCACGTTCAGCGATCCAAAAAGCTTTCTGCTGGCCGTCATGAATGATCCGTCGGCAAGCCTCGATCAACGCATCGAAGCCGCCAAGGCATTGCTTCCGTATGCCGACTCAACCGCAGATTGAGGACACCTCCATGGGACAAATCGAGCGCATTGCCGAACGCATCAAGGCCAGGTTCATGACCGAAAGTTCCGGGCACGACTGGTATCACATCCAGCGGGTCTGGGCACTCGCCCGCCAGATCGCCCGACAGGAGGGCGCCAACCAGGAAATCGCCGAACTGGCAGCCCTGGTGCACGACATTGCCGACTGGAAATTCCACGACGGGGATGAATCCGTCGGTCCGCGCGAAGCGGAACGCCTGCTCGTTCAGGAAGGGGTTTCGCCAGCGATCATCGCACCGGTCGTGGAAATTGTGGCGACCATTTCGTTCAAGGGCGCCGGGGTCGCGACGCCGATGCGGACCCTTGAAGGCCAATGCGTCCAGGATGCCGATCGTCTGGACGCGATCGGGGCCATCGGCATTGCGCGTTGCTTTGCCTACGGCGGACATGCCGGCCGGCTGATTTACGACCCGGACCTCCCACCGATACGCCACGACTCGGCAGCGGCTTACAAGTCGGCCAAAGGCACGAGTCTCAACCATTTCCACGAAAAGCTCTTCCTGCTGAAAGACCGGATGACCACTTCCAGTGGCCGCGCCCTTGCCGAAATCCGGCACAGGTTCATGGAGGATTTTGTCCGCCAATTCCTCGAAGAGTGGGAAAGCAGCGGACTGACGGTGTAAAACACCACCAGCCGCACCCGCTGGACAATCCGAACCTCGAGGAAGCCATTGAAAACCTTGGGACAAGCGCCTGCAAACCCGTCCATCCGGAGCATCCCTTGGTATAATAGCGAGTTGTTTTGCCTCCCCTATTCTCCAAATGAAGCGCAATCGTCTCTCTTCCCGCAAACGCATTTCGGCCAGTGCCAACGAACTGGGCCGCTTGGCCATCTGCCTCGCCGAGTCCGGCGGCAAGCTGGAAGACGCCTTCTGGCACAAGCAGATTGCCGCTTTTGTCGACAAGCTACTGCAGAACGGCGACGAGGACGACCTCAACGCCGCCCTTGACCGCCTCTTCGATTCGCATGCCGAGGCGCACGACGGCCTCGCCGACATCATCGAATCCTGCGCCGAATCCTGCGTCATGACCCATAATGGGCAGGATCACGACATCCTGCTCTTCTGCGTGCCGCTGCTCGCCTGGTCGCGCTTTTCGATCCCGGCCGGCACAATCCCGAAAAGCACACTGCAGACGCTCAAGGTGCAGCTCGGCGCCCATATCTTTTCGGCAAGCGCGCAGATGGCGCTGGCCGACTACCTGTACAGCCCCGACCAATTGCCGCGCAGTTTCGTCGATACCTGGCAGTTGATGCGCGATCTCGGCGGCGCGGCACTGTGCAACACACCGCCGAAACTCGACGTTTCCTCGATGCCGGAAACCAACCAGTTTCTTTCCGACACGCGCTATCTGATCGGCGCCATCGCCGTGCCGAAAGGCGCACCGCTGTTCCGTTGGAACGAGGACGACAACGCCACGCACGAAAGTGCGCTCAAGGAATGGGTCAAGCAGGGCAGCCCGTGCCTGGAACCGCTGCTCACCGGCTGCGCCTTCCAGCCGCTGCTTGCCGACGCCTACCACAGCGCCTGCCGCACAGCCGACATGGCCTCACGCCCGTATTCGCTGCGCGCTTCGGTTGCCTTCCTGCAAACGACGCTCGGCAAGTCCGCCGAGTCGCTACGCGCCGTCGTCGGCGGCTATCACGACGAGCGCCTGGAGGAATACCGGATCAGCTTCGGCCCGCGCGACAGTGAGGCGATCTACCACGGCGTCGTCTGGCCGCTGCTTGGCACCGAGGACGAGAACACCGACGTCATCGGCGAAGTCGAGGCCATCCTGCGCGAATGCGGCGTCAAGGAAGTCCTCGTCCATAACCAGCGCTTTCCTTTCGAATTCTGCGACGATTGCGGCGCGCCGCTCTACCCCAACGTCGAGGGCGATTCGGTGCATGCCGAGCTGCCCGAACAGAGCAACGCCCCATCACAGACCCTCCACTGAGCCGCACGATGAGTAATTCCGACCTGCTGCAACGCAGCCTCGCCGCCGTCTGGCACCCTTGCACGCAAATGAAGCAGCACGCCATCGACCTGCCGCTGATTCCGATCGCGCGCGGCGAAGGCCCCTGGCTTTACGATTTCGACGGCAAGCGCTATCTCGACGGCATCAGTTCCTGGTGGGTCAACCTCTTCGGCCACTGCAACCCGCGCATCAACGCCGCGCTGAAATACCAGCTGGAAACGCTCGAACACGTCATCCTCGCCGGCTGCACGCATCAGCCCGTCGTCGAACTCTCGGAGCGCCTGTCGGCCTTGACCGGCGGCAAACTCGGCCACGCCTTCTACGCCTCCGACGGTGCTTCGGCGACCGAAATCGCCCTGAAGATGTCTTTCCACTCCTGGCGTAATCGTGGTTTCGAGAAGAAGCGCGACTTCCTCTGCCTCGAAGGCAGCTACCACGGCGAAACGGTCGGCGCGCTCGCCGTTACCGATGTGGCGCTGTTCAAGGATGCCTACGCGCCGCTGATCCGCGCCGCCGCCACCGTACCGAACCCGGACGCACGCCGCGCCCGCGACGGCGAATCCGCGGCCGACGTCGCCCGTCACGCGGCAGCCACACTCGAACGCCATCTCGAACAACACCATGAAAGCCTCGCCGCGCTGATCGTCGAACCGCTGATCCAGTGCGCCAGCGGCATGGCGATGTACGACCCGGAATACCTGCGTCTCGCCCGCGCCCTCTGCGACCGTTACGAGGTGCACCTGATCTGCGACGAAATCGCCGTCGGCTGCGGCCGCACCGGCACCTTCTTCGCCCACGAACAGGCCGGCATTTCGCCGGACTTCATCTGTCTGTCAAAAGGCATCTCCGGCGGCTACCTGCCGCTCTCGATCGTGCTCACGACCGACAACGTCTACCAAGCTTTCTACGACGACGCGACCGTGCGCGGCTTCCTGCATTCGCACTCCTACACCGGCAACGCGCTGGCCTGCCGCGCCGCGCTGGCGACGCTCGATATCTTCGCCGAAGATAAGGTGCTGGAACAAAACAAGGTGCTCTCAGCCAAGCTTGCCGCCGCGCTCGCCCCCCTCGCCGACGATTCACGCGTACGCAACATGCGGCAACGGGGCATGATCGTCGCCTTCGACGTCGATTCCGAAAACCCGAAATTCTCGCGCGAGTTTTTCCGCGTCGCGCTCGAAAACGAAGCGCTGGTGCGCCCGATTGGCCACACCGTGTATGTGATGCCGCCCTACGTGCTCACCGACGACGACGTCGCCCATCTCGGTCGCGCTGTCGCTACCGCACTGGCAAAGGCAGCCTGAACATGATCTGGGAAGAACTTCAGACCGATCTGGAAAAAATCGAGCGCGACGGTCTCAAGCGCCGCCGCCGTACGCTCGAATCGCCGTGCGGTCCGATGGCCCGCGTCGACGGCCGCGACTTCGTCAGCTTTTGCAGCAACGACTATCTCGGCCTCGCCAACGATCCGGCGCTGATCGCCGCCGCCCGCGACGGCGCCGAACGCTGGGGCGTCGGCAGCGGCGCCTCGCATCTCGTCAGCGGTCACCTCGCGCCGCACGAAATCCTCGAACAACGGCTGGCGGCATTCGTCGGCGCCCCGGCGGCGCTGCTGATGACGACCGGCTACATGGCCAACATCGGCATCGTACCGGCCCTCGTCGGCCGCGACGACGCCGTCTTTGCCGACAAGCTCAACCACGCTTCGTTGATCGACGCCGTCCAGCTCTCGCGAGCACACAGCCAGCGCTATCCGCACGCCGATGTGGCCGCGCTCGAACGCCTGCTCGCCAACAGCACAGCGAAACGCAAACTGATCCTGACCGACGCCGTGTTCAGCATGGACGGCGACGTCGCGCCGCTGCCGCAGCTCTTCGAACTCGCCGAGCGCTACGACGCCTGGCTCGTCGTCGACGACGCGCACGGCTTCGGCGTACTTGGCCCGCAAGGTCGCGGCAGCCTCGCGCATTTCGGCATCCCCGTTTCGGAACGTGTCGTCTACATGGGCACGCTGGGCAAGGCCGCCGGTGCTTCCGGCGCTTTCGTCGCCGGTTCGGAAACGGTCGTCGAATGGCTGCTGCAGCGCGCCCGCTCGTACATCTTCACCACCGGCTCCAGCCCGCTCATCGCTTGCGCCCTGCTCGCCAGTCTCGACCTGATCGAGCAAGGTGACGCCCGTCGCACGCAACTGGTCGAACTCGCCGCGCAGTTGCGCGACGGCCTCGCTGGCAGCCGCTGGCAACTGATGCCCTCGCCGACGGCCATCCAGCCGATCGTCGTCGGCGACAACCACGACACCCTCCGAGTGGCCAGCGCCCTTTACGAGCGCGGCCTGTGGGTGCCGGCGATTCGACCGCCGACGGTCCCCAAAGGCACCTCGCGCCTGCGCGTATCGCTTTCCGCCGCGCACAGCACGGCGCAGGTAGCGCAACTCATCGACGCCCTGCACGATCTGGCATGACCTCCCGCCCCGCCCTGAACATCGAGACGACCGGCCGCACCGATGCGGCCGCCCCGGTTCTTGCGCTGGTTCATGGTTGGGGCATCGGCAAGGCTGTGTGGCGGCCTGTTGTCGAAGTACTGGCCGCGGAATTTCGTCTACACCTCGTCGACCTGCCGGGGTACGGCGCCTCAACCGACCATGGCGCCGGCTTTGAAGAAACAGCGCGGCAACTGCTCTACGCTCTGCCCGCAGGCGCAACGCTGTGCGGCTGGTCGCTCGGTAGTCAGCTCGCCCTGCAATCCGCGCTGTTGGCACCGGGTCACATCGGCAAACTGGTCCTCGTCGGCGCTTCGCCCAGTTTCACACAACGCGACGGCTGGCTGCAGGCCCAATCGCCCGCTTTGTTGCAAACTTTTTCCGCCGCCATCGCCGCCGATGCCAAAGCTACGCTGCAACGATTCGTTGCACTGTTCAACCAGGGCGATTCGCAAGCACGGACCATCGGCCGCATGATCGTCAAGGAAGTCTTGAGCGACCCGCTGCCGGAAACGAATACCCTGTTGTCCGGACTCGACTGGCTGCGCGACGTCGATTTGCGCGCCCACATTCCGCTGATCGCCTCACCAACGCTGCTGATTCATGGCGAGCACGATCCGCTCATGCCACTCGCCGCCGCGCGCTGGCTCGCAGATCATCTGCCGGACGCTTCGTTTGAAACTTTTTCTGGCGCCGCCCATGCGCCCTTCCTCAACCAACCCGAACGCTTCGCCCGACTGATTGGCGACTTCTGTCATGCTCCCGCTCCCCATTAAACAGCGCGTCCGCGAGTCTTTCGGGCGCGCGGCCACCAGCTACGATTCGGCAGCGATTGTCCAGCGCCGAGTCTGCGAACGCCTGCTCGCCGAATTCAAACCGGTAGCGCAAGGCCCGCAACGCATTCTCGATGCCGGCTGCGGCACCGGTTACGGCGCCCGCCTGCTACGCGGCCGCTGGCCGGAAACACGGCTGACCGGGGTCGATTTCGCGCCGGCCATGCTCGACCTTGCCCGCCACCACAGCCACGCCAACTGCGCCGCCGACATCGAGGCGCTACCCTTTGCCGACTCGGCCTTCGATCTTTGGTGGTCGAGCCTCAGCATCCAGTGGTGCGACGCTGGCCGCGTTTTTGCCGAAGCAGCACGCGTGCTCGCGCCGGGCGGACAGCTCGCAGTCAGTTCGCTCGGCCCGGAGACTTTCGTCGAATTGCGACAGGCCTTCAGTGGCGTTGACCGGCACCGACACACGCTCGAATTCAGCAACCCGGATCATCTTGCTGGCGCGCTGGCCCAAGCCGGCTTCAAGAACATCCGTTTGATCCGGGAAACGCATGCCGTCTATTATCCCGATCTGAAAACCCTGCTCCGCGCAGTCAAGGCCATCGGCGCCCAGAACGTCGGCGAAGGCGGACGTAGCGGCATGATGGGGCGGATCGCCTGGCAAAGAGTGGAAACCGCCTACGAACATTTCCGTGAAAAAGATGGTCTGCCGGCCAGTTATGACGTTATCTTGATTTACGCCAACCAATGAACGACAAAACGACCACAAACAAATCCGCCTGGTTCATCGTCGGCACCGATACCGAGGTCGGTAAGACTTTCGTCGCCTGCGCGATGCTTCACGCCTTGCGCAACGCTGGCCTTGACGCCATCGGTATGAAGCCGGTCGCCGCCGGCACCGACGCCGAGGGCAAGAACGAAGACGTCGAATCGCTACTCGCAGCGTCAAGCCGGCGACTGCCGCACAAACTGATCTGCCCCTACCTGTTCCAACCGGCCGTGGCGCCGCATATCGGCGCCGCCGAGGAAGGCCGCGCCATCGACATCGATCGCATTGTCAGCTCGTTCGAATCCCTGAGAGATTCCGCCGATTGCGTGCTGGTCGAAGGCGTCGGCGGCTTCTGCGTTCCGCTCGGCCCGCACACCGACACCGCTGACCTTGCAGAACGGCTCGGCTTGCCGGTCATTCTCGTTGTCGGCATGCGCCTGGGCTGCATCAACCACGCCCTGCTCACGCAACAAGCCATCGCCGGGCGCGGACTGAAGCTTTCCGGATGGGTTGCCAACCGTATTGACCCGAACATGTCGCGCTTCGAAGAGAACCTGGCCGCGCTCTGCGAGCGGATCGACGCCCCGCTGCTCGGCATCATCCCGGCCAACAGCACGCCGGAAGCCGCCGCGCACCTTCTCGCGATCCCGGAGTAATCAACTCCGGAAAGCCTGCGCCCCCGGCCGTCAGGGCCTTCACTTTGGCTAATGACGTGCTACCCTGCGCGACTCCGAGTCGACCACGTCGCAAAAACGCCGATGCTGCTTTTCGAAATCATCGCCGAACAACGCATCCGCGATGCCATCGCCAACGGTGATTTCGACAATCTGCCGGGCGCAGGCCTGCCCCTTGTTTTCGATGAAGAGCCGTTCGTCGCCCCCGAACAGCGCATGGTCAATCACATTTTGAAACGAGCGGGGCTCGTTCCCTCTGACGTCTCGATGCGCAAGGCCATCTCGCAACTGCGCGAGGAAATCAAGCATCTGCCGCAGCAAGATGACCGCGCTGAGTTGAAACGGCGCGAATTGACTTATCTGTTACTGAAAGTCGAAGAAAACTCGTTTCAGAGTATCGGCACTTCCGCATCCTGATACTGCGTATGCACCGCGAGCACTTCTTCCCAAGACGACAGGAAAGCTTCAACACACTCAGGGTCGAAGTGCGAACCACGCTGTTCCAGTAATAATTCGCGAGCGCGTTCAATTGGCCAAGCCTTTTTGTAAGGGCGTTCAGAAGTCAGGGCATCGAAGACATCGGCCACTGCCACGATGCGACCGAACAGCGGAATATTTTTACCGGATGTTCCGAACGGGTAACCCGACCCGTTGAATTTCTCGTGGTGAGATACTGCAATTGTCGCTCCCGCCTGCAGCAGCCTCGACTCACTCTCCTTGAGAAGGTCGTACCCCAAAAGTGCATGCCGTTTCATGACCGAAAACTCCTCTGGCGTCAGCGCCCCCGGCTTGAGCAGAATGTAATCCGGGATACCGATTTTGCCGACATCATGCAAGGGCGCCGCTTGCAGGATCAATTCACAATCGCTCACGGGAAGGCCCATGCTGCCGGCGATCAGGTGCGAGTAGTGTGCCATTCGTTGAATGTGCGCTCCGGTTTCCGGATCACGGAATTCAGCCGCCCGGGAAATGCGAAAGAGTAATTCGTGTTCTCGATCGTGAATGACCTTAGTCGCTTTTCTCACCTCTTCGGCGAGCCAGGCCGCTTTGTCGGCCAGTTTCTTGCGGCTGGCGCCCAATGCCAGCATATTCCTCGTGCGAGCCGTGAATTCAATGCGATCCACAGGCTTGGTCAAAAAATCGGTTGCGCCAATTTCCAGCGCCTGGTAGCGAACGTCCTTTTCGATGTTGGCAGTGATCATCAGGATCGGGGTTTCCTGAAAGCCATCAACCCCTCGCAAGCCCTTGATGACTTCCAAACCATCCAAATCCGGCATCATAAAATCCACGATGACCAGATCCGGGAAATTCTCCGAACACCATTGCAATCCTTCGCGCGCCTTCTGGAACGACATCACCTCACAGTCCCCCAGCTTTTGCACGAACGCGCATAGCAGGGTCAGATTGATCTCGTTATCGTCGATGACGGCGACTCGGTACATATCGGCCTCCCTCCGGTTGCAAGCCAGTATAGCAAAGCCCTCTGCCTGAAAATGGACAGCCCGGGCGATAACAGCCATAATCGTCCGTCACTTTTCTTATTGCCTCCATGAAATTCCTGTTCGACCTATTCCCCGTCATTCTCTTTTTCATCGCCTACAAGTTCGCAGGCATCTTCGTCGCCACCGGCGTGGCCATTGCCGCCACGTTCGGGCAAATCGGCTGGGTCTGGATGCGTCACCGCAAGGTCGACACCATGCTCTGGGTGAGTTTGGCGATCATCACCGTTTTTGGCGGGGCAACATTGCTACTGCACGACAAGACCTTTATCCAGTGGAAACCGACCGTACTCTACTGGCTATTTGCGGCCATCCTCGCAGGCGGGGCATTCTTGATGAAAAAGAACCTGATCAAAAGCCTGATGTCCGAGCAGATCCAGTTACCGGACCCCGCCTGGCGCCGTTTAAACACATCGTGGATCGCTTTTTTCCTGTTCATGGGCGCGGCCAATCTGTATGTCGCCTACAATTTTTCAGAAGAAGCCTGGGTCAACTTCAAGCTTTTTGGTGGCATGGGACTGATGCTCCTGTTCGCCCTGGCCCAAGGCCTGATGATCTCCAAATATGTTGAGGATAAATAGCCATGCTTTACGCGATAGTCGCCGAAGACCGACCAAACTCCCTTAACGACCGACTTGCCGCTCGGCCTGCACATCTCGAACGTCTGAAACAGCTGAATGATGAAGGCAGATTGATCCTCTCCGGCCCCTGCCCGGCAATCGATTCGCCAGACCCTGGCCCGGCGGGCTTTACTGGCAGCCTGATCGTCGCCGAGTTCGATTCACTGGAACGGGCCAAAAACTGGGCCGACGCTGACCCGTATGTGGCCGCCGGCGTCTACGCCAAAGTCACCGTCAAACCGTTCAAGAAGGTTTTCCCGGCGTGAGCGAAATCAAACCTGAGCAGATGAACGATCTTCAGTCAATCGAGAAAATTTTCCGCGAAAAGCTCGCATTCCTGCATCCGGAACATCTGGAATTGATCGACGATTCGGCGCTTCACGCCGGACACGAGGGCTCACAGAGCGGCGGCCACTACCGCTTGCTGATTGTTTCCTCCGAATTCACCGGCAAAAAGACCGTGGACCGACACCGTATTGTTTATAACGCCCTGAACGAATTGATGCGCACACGAGTACATGCCTTGAGCATCAAATTGATGGCGCCAAAAGAGACGGAATAATCCATATGGTCTATTCCAGGTGACAAATGGTCACAATTGCGGATCGTTCTAGGCATATACTTATCCATCGTTTTTTGCTTCACAGATCAACCCCCAAAGAAGGAAAATGCCAAATGCACAAACTATCGAAGCTCGCGACCGCTCTTCTCGTCGGCACGTTTATGTCAGCAACAGCAATGGCCGCCGACAAACCCTTGGTCAAGGTCAATGGTGTCGCAGTTTCGCAATCGATGGCCGATGTTTTTGTTGAGGAGCAATTGTCCAAGGGCGCCCCAGACTCCGCCGAACTCAAGAATGCCGTCCGCGAGGAACTGATCCGCCGTGAGCTTCTCGTTCAGGAAGCCAAAAAAGCGGGGCTCCTCAAGAAGGCAGACATCATGGCCCAGGCTGAAGCTGCCCGCCAAGCCATCTACATTCGTGCTTTTGTCCAGGACTACATGAAAAAGCACCCCATCGAAGATGCCCAGCTTAAATCCGACTACGAGAAGATCAAATCTCAACTCGGCACGACCGAGTACAAGGTCCGCCACATTCTGGTCAAGGATGAGAATGAAGGCAAAGCCATCATCGACAACCTTAAGAAAGGTGGCAAATTTGAAGAGTTAGCCAAACAGTCGATTGACCCAGGTTCGAAAAATAATGGCGGCGAGCTTGGCTGGGCCAACCCGGGAAATTTCGTCAAGCCGTTCGGCGATGCCATGATTAAACTCAGCAAAGGCAAATATACCGAAGCTCCGGTGCAAAGCCAGTTCGGCTATCACATCATCATGCTCGATGACACGCGCCCGATGAACATTCCATCGTTTGAAGAACTCAAGCCGCGCCTGCTCCAGCAAGCACAGAGCCAGCAGATCGCCAAGCTCGTTGAAGACCTGCGCGCCAAGGCCAAGGTCGAATAATCCGACCGTTGCGAGACAAAAGCCGGGGGCATCGAGCTACCCGGCTTTTTTGCGCCTGAAGTTTGTTGTCCCACGCCTCAGTGTTTCACCACCCTTGCTTGGTCCGCCGCACCTGCCGTCGCAAATCGTCCATTTCTTCCAGGAGATCGGCCATCAGCGCAGCCAGTTCCGGCACGGCGTCAAAATCGGTTTCCAATCGGCGCATCCGGCGCGCGCGCAGCAACGAAGCCGCCGGGAAACGCCAGACCCCGGCCACGCTTTCAACGTGCGGAAACAGGCCTTCGTCGAGGTGCCGCAGCAGCCATTCCGGCTCCACGAGACATGCCGCCGAAACCTGTTCCAGCGTCAGCCAGGTTTCTTCCATCAGGCTGCCGACGAGAATATCTTCATCATGCATGGTTCATCCCTTCACGTTGCGGCGCGGATCGAAGGCCAGATCGCGGGCCATGTCCTCATAAACCTGCCGTGCTTTCGGCGTACTCGCCGGCGGCAATACAACCTTGAGCTCGAGCAGCAGATCGCCGGGCGGATTGCGCGGGATGCCCTTCCCTCGCACGCGCAACTGGCCACCGCTCTGCGCGCCTTCGGGAATACGTACCTTGATGCTGCCGCCACCCGGAAGGTCGACCGGAACCAGACCACCGAGCGCCGCTTCCCACGGCGCGATCGGCAAAGTCATGTACAAATCTGCGCCTTCGGCATGAAAACGTGGATGCGGTCTGAATTCGACTTCCAGAAGCAGATCGCCGGCTGGAACACCGCTTGCGCCGGGCGCACCCTGCCCGGCAAGACGGATGACCTGCCCGGCGCATATCCCCTTGGGAATCCGGACGTTGAGCGTGCGCGTAATCAATGCAAGCCGCCCTGAAGCGTCGAGTTGCGGCACGCGCAAGCTGATCTGGCGAGTCGCGCCGGAAAAGCTGTCCTCGAGGTCGAGCAAGATGCGGGCGTGATGATCCTGCGCCTGGGAGCGGGCATGCCGGCCGAAACCGTGTGCTCCACCGCCCATGTGACCGAACAGTTCGGCAAAGAAATCGCTGAAACCGGCCGCCTCGCCCGGCGAAAAACCGCCGCCGGAAAACTCGAAGCCGGCGTCCCAGCCTGGCGGCGCATGGAATTCCTGCCCGGAATGGTAACTGCGGCCGACCTGATCGTAAGCCGCGCGCTTTTCAGGATCGGAAAGTACCGTGTTCGCCTCGTTGATCTCCTGCATGCGCGACTCGGCGTCCGCTTCCTTGGAAACGTCCGGATGGTATTTCCGCGCCAGGTTGCGGAACGCCTTCTTGATGTCCTCCGCCGTCGCATCGCGCGGCACGCCGAGAATCTGGTAATAGTCCTTGAATTGCATTCATCATCCCCTTTCCGCGGACGGCAATGCTTCCTTTTCCATCAAGAATAGGGGTGATGCAGGTTGGTTTCAAGGGCTTGATTTCGCACAGCCCAGACCTATATTGGTTCTGAGAAAGCCGAATCATGTCTTTCGTCATTATGGGAAAGGAGATTATTCATGTTCTATCGAAGCCTGTTTCCCCGCGACCTCTTCGGGGAGCTTGACCGCCTGCAACGCGAGTTGCAGCAATCCTACGATCTGTCGCCGAGCATCCGCGGTTTCGCGCGCGGCGGTTTTCCGGCGATGAACGTTGGCAGTACGCCGCAAAGCGTCGAGATTTACGCTTTCGCCCCCGGCGTAGACCCGGCAAGCATCGACCTGCAACTCGAAAAAGGCGTGCTCACGATCGCCGGCGAACGCAAGGTCGAACTGCCGGCGCAGGACGCCAAGACTACCGTGCATATCGACGAGCGTTTCTCTGGCCGCTTCCGCCGCGTCGTGACGCTTCCCGACGATATCGACCCCGAAGCCGTGCAAGCCACCTGCGCCGACGGCGTGTTGCGCATCAGCATTGCGCGCAAGGCCGCCGCACAACCGCGCCGGATCAGCATCCAGTAAGAAGGAGACGAACATGACCGAAAAAACCGCAGTCGAGAAAAGCACGGAAAAGGTCCGCAACGAAGGCGCGCTGCTGCCCCCGGTCGACGTCATTGAGGACGCCGGAGGCATCACGCTCTACGCCGACATGCCCGGCGTACCCAAGGACAAACTGCATCTGCAGGCGGAGGGCGATACGCTGACCATTGACGGCGAGATTCAGCTCAAGCTGCCCGAGGGCATGGAATCGACGCACGCCGAAGTCGGGCTGCCGCGCTTCCACCGCGTGTTCACGCTCTCGAAGGAACTGGACACGGATAAGATCGCGGCCAATTTCGACAAGGGTGTGCTGAAGATTCGCATTCCCAAGGCTGCTCACGCGCAACCGCGCAAAATCGAGGTTCGCGTCGAGTAACAGGCATCGTTCGCGGCGGCTGCCCTGCACTGCGGCGGCCGCCACGCAAGGAGGATTGAAATGAAATTCGAAGAGATCAAGGGAAACATCGACGCCTTCCTGGATTCGGTGGCCGAGGGCTGGCGGCACCTGCGCGAGTCGGCTTCGAATGCACTGACCCGCTTCCTCCCCGGCGAGCAATCGCGGCTGCCGCCGAAAAACGAAATCGACGACCCGCTCTTCCTGCCGGTACGCGGCTGGTCGATGCTTGGCGGCGAGGTATTTGAAGACGACACCCGCGTCGTGGTGCGGATCGAAGTACCGGGGATCGACAAACAGGATATCGACATCGAGATCCATGACGACGCTCTCGTCGTCAGCGGCGAAAAACGCTTCGAAAGCGAAAGCACCGAGGGGCGCTGGCGCGTCATGCAGTGCGCCTATGGCAGTTTCCGTCGCGTGGTGCCGCTCGCAACGCCGGTGCTGGCCGACGACGCCAAGGCCACCTACAGGAACGGCGTGTTGCGCGTCGAACTACGCAAGGCGCGGCCGGGCAAGTCGTCGCCGAAGACCATCAAGGTCGAATAGCCCACAGGAAACGCCACCGCTCTGGATCGCCTCTGGCTTCCGCAGCAAACCAAGTGGATCGAGAGCGGTTTTCTGAATTTGAGGAAACCGGGATTTCCGGAATCGTCCAGTATCCGGACTATCCGTTTGCCGCCAACGAAATCTCGCCGGGCCAAAGCCAGAGAATCGTCGCGGTTAACACGACATAGCGACTGAATTTTCCAGCCGCGCCCCACCAGAAACATGACCAGAAGGGCAGTTTGAGCCAGCCGGCGACGGTGGTGAGCGGATCGCCAACCGCAGGCAGGAAGGCAAAAAAACAGGCCCGCGGCCCCAATCGCTGTAACCAGGCCAATGCCCGGACATTGTCCGGCGAATGGTGAAAATGCTCATACGCCCGCTTGACCCCGTAACCGAGCCACCAGTTGATACCGCCACCGATGGCATTGCCGACCGTAGCAACGGCCATCGCCGGCCAGAACAATTCGCTATTGAGTTTGAGCAGGCCGATGACGGCAAATTCGGACCCCATCGGCACGAGCGTCGCCGAAACTAATGCGACAAAAAACAGGGTCGACAACCCGTATTCAGGTAAAGAAAGCGCCTGAAGCAATCCGAGCAACCAGTTTTCCATGGCTCAGATCAACTCATTGCGCTTTATAAACCCCATCCGGAAAATCAGCCGACCCAGCGTCTGGCATTACGGAACATGCGCATCCACGGCGAATCCTCGCCAAGCGATTCGGGATACCACGACATCTGCACGCTGCGGAATACGCGCTCTGGATGAGGCATCATGATCGTGAAGCGGCCATCGGCGGTCGTCACGCCGGTGATGCCATCAGGCGAACCGTTCGGATTGTAGGGATAGACCTCGCTCGGATTGCCGGCATTGTCGAGGTAGCGCATGGCGATAAGTGCCTGCGCCTGCTGCGCCGTCGAGTCGAACTCGGCGCGGCCTTCGCCGTGCGAAACGACGACCGGGATACGGCTGCCGGCCATACCGGCAAAGAACAGCGACGGCGATTCGGGCAGTTCGACCATCGTGAAGCGGGCCTCGAACTGCTCGACCTTGTTGCGTTCGAAGCGTGGCCAGGCGTCAGCGCCCGGAATCAGGCCCTTTAGCGCACTCATCATCTGGCAGCCGTTGCACACGCCGAGGGCGAAGGTATCGTTGCGCCCGAAGAAGGCCGAGAACTCCTCGCGCGCACGACCGTTGAACAGGATCGTCCGCGCCCAGCCCTTGCCGGCACCGAGCACGTCGCCGTAGGAAAAGCCGCCGCAGGCGACGGCGCCCTTGAAGTCAGCCAGCGAAACGCGGCCGGCGAGAATGTCGCTCATGTGCACATCGACGGCGACGAATCCGGCGCGATCAAACGCTGCAGCCATTTCCACCTGCCCGTTGACGCCCTGCTCGCGCAGGATCGCCACCTTCGGCCGCACGCCCGTGCGGATAAACGGCGCGGCGATATCCTCGGCCGGATCGAAGCTGATCGAGAGCGATAACCCACCATCGGCCACATCAAGAATACGGTCGTATTCCTGTTGCGCGCATTCCGGATTGTCGCGCAAAGACTGCATGCGGAAGCTCGTTTCCGACCAGGCGCGCTGCAGGTCGACGCGTTTCTCGCAGAATAGCGTCTTGCCAGCGCGGCTGATACGAATCTCATCCGCCTCATTCGGCGAACCGATGAAATGCGAACACGCGCCGAGACCGGCGGCGCGCAGCACATTCATCACCGGCGTGCGATCCTCACGACGAATTTGGACTACGGCACCAAGTTCCTCGTTGAACAGGACGCGCAGCCAATCTCCTGAATCTTCACCGCACATGTCATCAATGTTGAGCGAAACGCCGCAATGTGCAGCAAAGGCCATTTCGGCGATGGCTGCGAAGAGGCCGCCGTCGGAGCGGTCATGGTAAGCAAGCAAACGATTGTCGGCGGCAAGCTGCTGGATCGCACCGAAAAACGCGGCCAGCCGTTGCGGATCGTCGACGTCCGGCGCCTCGGTCCCGGTGGCGTTGAAGACCTGCGTCAACGCCGACGCGCCGAGGCGGTTCTTGCCAGCACCGAGATCGATCAACAACAGATCGGTCGCATTTTCGTTTCCTCCGGCATAGAGCTTGAGCTGCGGCGTCAGCGTGCGCTGTGCATTCGGAACCGGTGCGAAAGCGGTGACGATCAGCGACAGCGGCGACACGACCTGCTTCTTCTGCCCGGCGTCTTCCCAGGCGCTGCGCATCGACAGCGAATCCTTGCCGACCGGAATAGAAACCCCGATCTGCTGACACAGGTCGGACACGGCGCGCACCGTATCGAACAGGCGGGCATCCTCACCGGGTTGTCCAGCCGGCGCCATCCAGTTGGCGGAGAGCTTGACGTCGCCGAGCTTGGCGATACGCGCTGCGGCGAGATTGGTCAGCGCCTCACCGATCGCCATGCGACCGGACGCCGGGGCGTCGAGAATTGCCAGCGGCGTACGCTCGCCCATGGCGAAGGCTTCGCCAAGCAGGGTCTGGAAACCCATCGTCGTCACCGCGACGTCGGCCACCGGCACCTGCCAGGGTCCGACCATCTGGTCGCGCGCGGTCAATCCGCCGACAGTACGGTCGCCGATTGAAATCAGGAAAGTTTTATCAGCTACCGCGGGCAGACGCAGCACGCGATAGGCCGCCTCCTTTAGCTCAACCGCGGCCGGATCGAAGGGAAGGTTCGTCGACGGCAAATGCTGTACGTCACGCGTCATGCGCGGCGGCTTGCCGAGCAGCGCGTCCATATCCATGTCGACCGGATTGTTGCCGAAGTGCCGGTCGGCGACGATAAGGCGGTTGTCTTCGGACGCCGTACCGACGACAGCAAACGGACAGCGCTCGCGCTCGCAGATCGCGCGGAATTCGTCGAGACGGCTCGGCGGAATCGCCATCACGTAGCGCTCCTGCGCCTCGTTGCACCAGATTTCGGCCGGCGACATGCCGGGTTCCTCGATCTTCACGTCGCGCAGCTCGAAGCGGGCGCCGACGCCGGCGCCGTGCGCGAGTTCAGGCAAGGCGTTGGAGATACCGCCCGCGCCGACGTCGTGGATCGACAGGATCGGATTGCCATCGCCGGGCTGTGTTGCGTCGCCCTTCGGCGCGCCCATCTGCCAGCAACGGTCGATGACTTCCTGCGCACGCCGCTGGATTTCCGGGTTACCGCGCTGCACGGAGGCGAAATCGAGATCTTCGCTATTGGTGCCGGTGCTCATTGAGCTCGCCGCGCCGCCACCGAGACCGATCAGCATGCCCGGGCCGCCGAGCTGAATGAAGAGTGTTCCCGCCGCCAGCGTCGGCGCCTTGTGCGATTGGTCGCCGGAAATGCTGCCGAGTCCGCCGGCGACCATGATCGGCTTGTGGTAGCCGCGCACGACCGCCGATTCGCCCTCTCCCACGCGCTGCTCGTAGGTGCGGAAGTAGCCGGTCAGGTTCGGACGTCCGAATTCGTTGTTGAACGCCGCCGCACCGATCGGCCCTTCGATCATGATGTCCAGCGCCGACGCGATACGCGAAGGCTTGCCGTAATCGGCCATCTCCGCTTCCCACGGCTGCTGCGCGCCGGGGAGATAGAGATTGGACACCGAGAAACCGCAGAGACCGGCCTTCGGTTTGGAACCGCGCCCGGTCGCGCCTTCGTCGCGGATTTCGCCGCCGGAACCAGTCGCCGCACCGGGGAACGGCGAAATCGCCGTCGGATGGTTGTGCGTCTCGACCTTGGCCAAGATGTGCGTCTCTTCCTCGTGCCAGCCGTAGGTGCCCTCGCCGCTCGCACCGTTACCCGGCCAGAAACGCTGCACTTTCGCCCCTTCGATGATCGAGGAGTTGTCCGAATAGGCGACGACGGTGCCTTGCGGATGCGCCTTGTGCGTCTCGCGGATCATGCCGAACAGCGTTTCCTGCCGTGGCTCGCCGTCGATTACCCACGACGCGTTGAAAATCTTGTGCCGGCAATGCTCGGAGTTGGCCTGCGCAAACATCATCAGTTCGACGTCGGTCGGATTGCGTTGCGTCTTCACCACGAACAGTTCGACGAGGTAATCGATCTCGTCTTCCGAGAGCGCCAAGCCCAGACGCACATTGGCCTCGACCAGCGCCGCGCGCCCACCGCCGAGGAGATCAACGGAATCCAGAGACTTGGGCGTGAAGTGGTGAAACAGTTCGGCCGTCTGCGCAAAATCGTCGAGGACGGTTTCGATCATGCGGTCATGCAACATCGCCGCGACGGCATCGCGAACCCCGGCATCGACACCGACAATGCGGAACGCTACACCGCGCTCAATGCGTTCAACCGCACCCAGGCCACAATTCCAGGCAATATCGGTCGCCTTCGACGACCAGGGCGAAATCGTGCCGATACGCGGCGTTACCAGAAACAGCGCCGCATCGTCCGCCGCGATTTCCGGAGCACGCTCTTCGAGCAAGGCCGCCAGTTGTTTGCCCCCCTCTTCGCTCAACGCAGCTTTCAGTTTTGCGAAATGCCAGTAATCGGCACTGAGGATCGCCGCCCCCGGCACGATGGTTTGGAGACGCTGCTGCAACCCTTGCAGACGGAAAGCGGAAAACGCGGCCGCGCCGCGCAAAAATAGGATATCGGCCATGGTGAGCTTCGGCAAAAAGGCAGGAAAAACGTGGATCGGCACAAACAACCCGGCATTATAGCCGAGACCCCTCGCTCTACGCTTAAACCCTCGCTCCGGATATAGCGCATCGCCCTCGCCTGAACATCCAAACTAACCAGAAGCCGTTGAAAGTTTGTTCATGCACGATGACATCAAGAATTGGTAAGAATCAGGCCTACCTAACAAACTCATTGCCACGCAGCAATTTTTGATGGAAGTTTGACAACATATTGAGTCTAAAATAACCAGATACCTATACTGGGCTTTTTCATGCAAGAGTCATTGGAGCACCGGATGCCAACCCAAACCATCTCGTCTCTGCTTGACCGCTTTACAACGCCGCGCATCCTCGCCCTGCTCTTCGTCCTTTACCTCTCCTTCCATACGGTTTTATCGCCTTATTTCCCGCCAGAGGGAATCAAGCCGCTCGATCTTTTTTTTACATACAGCCCTTCCGAGGCCTACTCCATTGTCGAAGGATACGGGGAGGCCGGACGCGCCATCTATGTAAAAACGGAACTCACCCTTGATATCGCATTCCCCGTGATTTACTCATTGCTTCTATCCACCGTCTTAAATTTTCTGTTCCGCAGCATCCTGCCGCCACAAAGCGCTTTCCGAAATCTACGCTATCTTCCGTTCGCCGCCGCTGCCATCGACATTCTCGAAAACCTCGCAATCGTGGCATTGATTACGCTGCTTCCACGACACTTCGACACCCTCGCGGCCCTGGCCGGTTTGCTGACGTCCATCAAATGGATTCTTGTCGCCTTGTGCATGCTAACCATTTTGATATCAGCATCTTTCTGGCTAGCCCGACACGTTTCCGGAAAACAGGCAAACTAAGGGCTGGTTTCAATCATGGACAACGCCATATACGATTCCGAAAAGGACGAGATGCCTCACGCCCCTCGCCGCCGCCTGCTCAAATTGATGGCAGCATTTCCATTAGCGGCCTGCCTTCCGGAAATCGTTTTCGCCGCCAACATCTCAGGTCAAACACAACTGAAGGCCGGCTATGCGCAACGTCTGAAAAGGATTCTCGCCGCCGGTGAATTGCCGTACATCGACATCGAAAGCTCATGCAATTCAACGAAGCTGGATATCGACGCCATCGCGCGCAGCATGGACCAACTGAACATCGGACTCATGGCACTTTCCGCCGATATCGGCAAGGGACAATTCAAAAAGGGCGTCAGATACGACAACCTCTCGGAACAACTACTCGGCAGCTACCCGGACCGTTTCATCCCGGTCGGCAACGGCGGTCAGGCCCCGGCGCTGACGGAAGCGACCGACGAACTTCTCGACGGACAGGAAACCGCCGCCAGGGAAAAACGAATCCTGCTTCTCGGTGAATATGAATTCCGCCACTACCCCTCGCCAAGGCAGGTCAAGTGCGGCGAGATGGATCGCGATGTGCATGTCCCGATCGACGGCCCGATCGGCCAACGGGTCTTCGCGATCAGCGAACAGACCGGCCTGCCATTCCAGATCCACTACGAGATCGAGGACGCCCTCCTGCCGGCCCTCGAAAACATGTTGCAAAAGCACCCCAAAGCCAAGGTCATCTGGTGCCATGTGGCGCAGATCCGCTTCATCGAGCGCGCTCCCAGGTACTCGACGTCCTATCTCGAAGGTCTGATTAAGCGCTTTCCGAACTTGTATTTCGACACCGCATTCGGTAGCCCGGACTCGATTTATCCAGTAAATAACCAGCGACATGCTCGCATCTGGGCAGATAACGGCAACCTGAAAACTGAATGGCTGGATTTGATCGTCGCCTACCCTGAACGCTTCCTGTCTGCGCTAGACCTTGGCGGCGACCGATTGTGGCGAATCGAAGAATGGGACCGGAACCATCGGAATTTCCTGAAGCACCTGCCGACAAAAACGCAACATCACGTTGCCTATCAAAGCGCATGGAAACTTCTGTTCGATGAAGAATTCGCCTGAATCCGTTACCAAAAAAAACGCATGATCCATTTCGGGACAAATAAAACAAAACGAGAGAAAATATAGAACCTTTTCACCTCCGAACCGAAAGAGGTTTTTCATGAACAACAGACTGGCAAAATCACTGCAATTGGGATTGCTTTCCATCGCCCTGGCCACCATGGCGGGCCATGCCATCGCCGAAAAACCGGACTGGGCCGGAAACGGCAAGAACAAGGAAAAAAACGAACATCGAAAATCGGAGCGGAATTACGAGCGCGACCGGGACGATGACCGCTACGACGGACGTCATCGCAGTTCGATCGAATTCCGCTTCGGCAGCGACGACCGCCGGGTCGTCAGGGATTATTACGGCGGCGAAGCGCGCAAAGGCCATTGCCCCCCCGGCCTGGCGAAAAAGAACAATGGCTGCCTCCCCCCCGGACAAGCGAAAAAATGGCGGCGCGGCTACCCGCTGCCCGCAGATCTCCGGTACTACGATCTGCCGTATGAACTGCGTGTCCGCCTGCCGGCGCCGCCCGCCAACCACCGTTACGTGCAAGTGGCTGGCGACATTCTCCTGATCGCCGTTGGCAGCAGCATGGTCGTCGACGCCATCGAAGACATCATGCGTTAATCGGGGAGAACCATGGTCTTCGGCATCACGGATATCGCCACTTTCATCGCGGGAACGATCTTCATCGTCCTTCTGCCTGGCCCGAATTCGCTTTACGTGATGTCCGTCGCCTCGCGCTTCGGCATTGCAGCGGGCTATCGCGGCGCCTGCGGGATTTTCCTCGGCGACATGATCCTGATGCTACTCTCGGCAACCGGTGCCGCCACCCTGCTACAGGGCAACCCGGTCGTGTTCATGATCATCAAGTATTCGGGAGCTGCCTATCTCGCATGGATGGGCCTCTCATTGCTGCGCCGGAGCTTCGCTGCGTGGAGGCGCAGGCATTTTGAGCAAGAAAACGAAACACCACCTGTCGTCGACGCCAATCACCCTTTTCGCACGGCGCTTCTCATCAGCCTGCTCAATCCCAAGGCCATTCTGTTTTTCGTTTCTTTCTTCATCCAGTTCGTCAGCCCGGATTATCCGCACCCGGCCCTCTCCTTTGCTCTGCTTGGCATCATCGTGCAATTTTTCAGCGCCCTGTATCTGTCGGTCCTGATTTTCGGCGGAGCACGCCTCGCCGACCAGTTCCGGCGCCGCAAGCGCTTTTCGGCAGTCGCCACCGGCAGCGTCGGTGGTCTCTTCATCAGCTTCGGCGTCAAGCTGGCGAATTCCACCTTGAACTGACCCCGGTCGTCGCCTCTGCCCAAAGCCGGCGGTCTCGGGTAAGCTAACGGCCTTTCGGCCGGAAGGCGCAAATCCACACCGGCTGTATCCCTGTTCAGTTTTTCACCTTCAGGAATCAAGACCCAAGTTATGGCCCAATACGTCATGTCGATGCTCCGCGTGAGCAAGATCGTTCCGCCCAAGCGGCAAATCATCAAGGACATCTCCCTGTCCTTCTTCCCCGGCGCCAAAATCGGCCTCCTGGGCCTTAACGGCTCGGGCAAGTCGACCGTGCTGCGCATCATGGCCAACGAGGACAAGGAATACGACGGCGAAGTCCAGCACCTCGCCGGCATCAAGATCGGCTACCTGCCGCAGGAACCGCAGCTCGACCCCGAAAAGACGGTTCGTCAGGAAGTGGAATCCGGCATGGGCGAAGTGATGGAAGCCCAGGCCAAGCTGGAAGCCGTCTATGCTGCCTACGCCGAGCCCGACGCCGACTTCGACAAGCTCGCCGAAGAACAGGCCCGGCTCGAAGCGATCATTGCCACCTCGGGTGCCGACGTGGAGAACCAGATGGAAATTGCCGCTGACGCCCTGCGCCTGCCCCCTTGGGATGCGTCGATCGGCAAGCTTTCCGGCGGTGAGAAACGCCGCGTCGCCCTGTGCAAGCTGTTGCTCTCGAAACCGGACATGCTCCTGCTCGACGAACCGACCAACCACCTCGACGCCGAGTCGGTCGAATGGCTCGAGCAATTCCTCTGCCGCTTCCCCGGCACCGTCGTCGCCGTCACCCACGACCGTTACTTCCTCGACAACGCCGCCGAATGGATCCTCGAACTCGACCGCGGCCATGGCATCCCGTGGAAGGGTAACTACTCGAGCTGGCTGGAGCAAAAGGAAGCGCGACTGGAGACCGAGCAGAAGCAGGTCGACGCCCACATGAAGGCCATGAAACAGGAACTGGAATGGGTACGTTCCAACCCCAAGGCACGCCAGGCCAAGAGCAAGGCGCGCATCGCCCGCTTCGAAGAAATGTCGAGCTACGAATACCAGGCGCGCAACGAGACGCAGGAAATCTTCATCCCGGTGGCCGAACGACTGGGTGACAAGGTCATCGAGTTCAAGAACGTCACCAAGGGCTTCGGTGACCGTCTGCTGATCGACAACCTCTCGTTCACCGTACCGCCCGGCGCCATCGTCGGCATCATCGGCCCGAACGGCGCCGGCAAATCGACGCTGTTCCGCATGATCACCGGTACTGAAACACCCGACAGCGGCAGCGTCGACATCGGCCCGACGGTCAAGATGGCCTACGTCGACCAAAGCCGCGAGGACCTTTCCGATACCAAGACTGTTTTCGACGAACTCTCCGAAGGCCGCGACATCATTCAGATCGGCAAATTCGAGATGCCGAGCCGCGCCTACATCGGCCGCTTCAACTTCAAGGGTGGCGACCAGCAAAAAATCGTCGGCAAGCTCTCCGGCGGCGAACGCGGTCGCTTGCACCTTGCCAAGACCTTGATGACCGGCGGCAACGTGCTGCTGCTCGACGAACCGTCGAACGACCTCGACGTCGAAACGCTGCGCGCACTGGAAGACGCCCTACTCGAATTCGCCGGTTGCGCGATGATCATCTCTCACGACCGCTGGTTCCTCGACCGAATTTGTACGCACATCCTGGCCTGCGAAGGCGAATCGCAATGGACCTTCTTCGCCGGCAATTATCAGGAATACGAGGAGGACAAGAAAAAACGGCTCGGCGAGGAAGGGGCCAAGCCCAAGCGGATCCGCTACAAGCCAATCACGCGCTAAGAAAACGCAGAGGACTCAGCGCTTCCTCAAAAACAAAAGACCCGCAGGACAAACCCTGTGGGTCTTTTGCTTCTCTGCTGCCCGCAACAACGGGCACTCAGCAGAATGTTTATCAGTGTTCCGAGCGGAGGCTGGCGGAAAAGGCTTCTTCCATCGACTCGGGAAAAAGGAATTGGTTGAACGCGCGTTGAATCTCGGCCTTGTTCACGCATGCACTTTGATCTTCGAAACGGATCCCCAGCGGACGACCGTTGGAAGCCAGCGTGGCGAAGGCAAAACGCCAACGTTGCGCCTCGGCCAGACGTTCACGCAATTCACGCTCATTACGGATGACAACGCCTGCTTTTTTCAACGAATCCAGAAACTCGTCAAAGGATTCATTACTCAGACTGCCCATTTTTTTCTCCATTCATTTCGGTGGAAGACCACCATGAGTCCAATAACGCGCCTTTAGCAACGCGGTTGACACATTTTTCAAATTACCTGAAAAATTACCCTAAGCTTGCTCTTAGAACAAAACAGCGTTTTCGATCATGAAATTTTTCCCAAATTAACAAACGAAAACCCGCCTCTAACGAACCTATAGCGACGACCGTGCCTAAAGTAATTTTTCCTTTAAAATCACCTCATTGTGATCGAACCCCACTGACCGCCACCCAAGACCCGTCGAATCATTCCGGAAAAAACCGACAAGCACGCTTTACGAAAACAAATACCGCTTTAAATACAATCGACTACCTTGTCGCCCATTAACGACAACAGAAATCCGCGCAATCCTCGCATAATTGCGATCTCTGCTCCCCTGCCCCCCATGCCTGAACGCGGCAACCAACTCGAACTGCTTTCGCCGGCGAAAAACGCCGAATCCGGCATCGCCGCCATTACACACGGCGCCGACGCCGTCTACATCGGCGGCCCGTCGTTCGGCGCGCGCGCCAACGCCGGCAACTCGGTCGCCGATATCGAAAAGCTTGTCAAGCACGCCCATCGTTTCAACGCCCGCGTGCTAGTCGCGCTCAATACGCTGATCCGCGACGAGGAACTCGAAACCGCGCAACGTCTGGCCTGGCAAATCCACAATGCCGGCGCCGACGCCCTGATCGTCCAGGACATGGGGCTGCTCGAACTCGACCTGCCGCCTATCGCCTTGCATGCGAGCACGCAAACCGACATCCGCACACCGGTGAAGGCGCGTTTTCTCGAAAATGCCGGCTTTTCGCAACTCGTCCTTGCACGCGAACTCTCCCTAGAGCAGATTCGCGCCATAGCCGCACACACGACGACGACTCTCGAATTCTTCGTGCATGGCGCGCTCTGCGTCAGCTACAGCGGCCTGTGCAATCTCAGCCATGCGCAGACCGGGCGCAGCGCCAATCGCGGCGAGTGCTCGCAGCCCTGCCGCCTGCCCTATTCCCTTCAAGACCAAGCCGGCCGGATCGTCGCCGGGAACCGTCACCTCCTCTCGCTGAAAGACAACGACCAGAGCGACAACCTGGCCGCGCTGATCGACGCCGGCATCCGCTCGTTCAAGATCGAGGGGCGGCTGAAAGACCTCTCCTACGTCAAGAACGTCACTGCCTTCTACCGCCAGCGACTCGATGCCCTTCTCGAAGAACGGCCCGATTTGCGCCGTTCCTCTTCCGGCCGCTGCGAATTCTTCTTCAAGCCACAGCCCGCGAAAACCTTCAATCGCGGTGCGACCGATTATTTTCTGAACGAGCGGCAGCAAGACATTGTCGCCTTCGATTCCCCGAAATTCGTCGGCGAAAAAATCGGCAGAGTCGTCAGTCTCGGTCGTGACTGTTTCGTGGTCGACAGCCGTACACCGCTGCACAACGGCGACGGAATCGCCTTTTTCTCGTCCGACGGCGAACTCGTCGGCCTACGCATCAACGTCGTTGAAGCGCTACCTTCCGGCTATCGCCTTTTTCCGACGCTGACCGACCGCAAGCTGCCTGCAAGCCTGCACCCCGGCACGATCATCCATCGCAACCATGACCAGGAATTCGAACGGCAGCTCGAAAAGAAATCCGCAGAACGGCGCATCTCGATAAACCTGTGCCTCGAAGAAACCGACGACGGCTTTGCCCTGCACCTTAGGGACGATGAGGGCGTCAGCGCTTCGGCAAGCATCGTGCAGCCGAAAGAGCCGGCGCAAAACGCCGAACGCGCTTTGGCATCGCTGCGCGAAAACCTGGGCAAACTCGGCAACACCATTTATCGCGCGGAAAACATCGATCTCGCCATCGACGCGGCCTGGTTCGTTCCCGCGTCCGCACTGAACGCCCTGCGCCGTGCAGCCATCGAAGCGCTCGACGCAGCGCGACTCGCCGCCTACCAACACCCTGTTCGCCACCCGCCGGTCGAACCGCCAGCCCGTTACCCGGAAGACGTCCTCGATTATCTGGGCAACGTGCTGAACCGGAAAGCACGCGCGTTCTATGAAAAGCACGGCGTTCGCGTCATCGAGTCCGCCTTCGAATCCGGGCAGGAAAAAGGCGAGGTATCGCTGATGATCACCAAGCACTGCCTGCGCTACAGCTTCAACCTCTGCCCAAAACAGGTCAAGGGCATCCGCCCGGAGCCGATGACACTGAGCAACGGCAGCGAAAAACTAACCCTGTGTTTCGACTGTAAGGCCTGTGAAATGCGCGTCGTCGGCAAGCTCAGGAAAAACCGACCGGGCCGGATCAATTCAAAGTAGCCGGGCTCTGTTCAGCCCGGCTTGCCATCGACGCGGGGCCGAATCAGGATCGGCACGTACTTGATCAGATACAGGCCGAAACACCCTGCCCAAGCCAAGGAAGAGGCCCACATCAAGGGAATGTAGGCCGAAGCGGCGATGCCCAACAGGGGCAGCACCCGCAGGACGATCGCACACTGCAGAAGCAAGTAGCAGATCAGCTCGAGCCATCCCGTCCTCAGCAAACGTCCGGTATGACCCAGCGCCGTCCGGGTGATCATGCTGATGATCAAACCGCCGGTGGCCCCCACGGTCAGCAGATGCAATACGGGCTGAGACGTCGTCAGCCCCGCTCCGGCGACTACCAGAACGATCAGCGCGACGATGATCCAGGCGTGCGAAAGATGGAGAATCCACAGCAAGGGCGTATGGATTGTCGGCAGGGGCCGCCACCCCCAGACCCGGACGCATTGAATTCCGGCTGCGAGCGCCGCCACGACAGCCGTCGCAACCACGTCGGCATCGACCGCCCACATCAGGAATGCCAGACCGGTCGAGGCGACCGCCAGACGATCCACCCAGGTATTATTCCAAGGCACCGTGCGCAAGGCATTGGCCGTAAATGAAGGCACGATGCGGCCGGCGATGACCGTTTCCAGCATGGTGATCAAGGCCACCGCGAGATGCAGCCCAGTCAAGGGCGAGACCTCCAGCCAGCCGAGAGCGCCGGCATGCGACATCCCGTTGGCGAACGCCAGCGCCAGCAGGAGGAGGGGAATGAAATAGTTGCGCGCATTGTTCGACCTGAACAGTGCTCGCGCCACCACCAAAGCGACGACCGGCAGAAAACTGACATCGATGACGACGGCAACAACCGGCATTTCCGAGAACTGAAACAATCTCCCGCCGAACCAAAGCGCGACAAGTGCGGCAAGCGGCCCGCCCGAAGGCATGGGCTGTCCGGTCCAGGTCTGCACTGCCGTTAATAGAAAGCCTGCGATGACCGCCCCGGCAAAACCAAAAACCATTTCATGGCCGTGCCAGACCATGCCCGGCAAAACCGGAGCGATCGAAAGCTTGCCGCTGAACATGCCGATCCAGAGCGGAACCAATAAAGCAGCCAGTGCCGCGGCAAGCAGGAAGAACGGCCGGAATCCCAACCCGAACAAAGCGAATCTGTCGAGTGGCGTTTTCGTATGCAGCTTCGGCTCTTCGATACGAATCAACGCCATGGAATATTCCTTTTCAATAGTGCGGCGGTATCTCGTCGCGTGGGTTACTTGGTTCCTCGGATTCAGGCCGTGCCTGCATCTGGCTGTAAAGCAGGCGGAGTTGCGCCTGCAACAGGTCGATCTGTTCCTGTTGACGAAAAACGGTGTGATTGAGTTCCTCGACCATGTCCTCGGTCAGGCTCAGCTTGATTTCCAATTCGGTCAGTCGGTCTTGCATTGTCGAATCCAGGAAGAAAAAGGACGAAAGGATAAGCGGGATATAATCTGCGGGTCGATTGCTTCAAGGAAAGTTTTTATGTCGCTCGTGCCATGCCGTGCCTGTGGCCACCAGGTCGATACTTCCGCGCTCGCCTGTCCCGGTTGCGGCGCCACCGATCCTGGCAAAAAAATCAGCCGTCAAAAACGCGATGCCATTAGTTTCGCCATTCAGTTAACTTTCTGGCTGATCGTTCTCGCCGTCGTGGGGCGATTCCTGATCCACAACATGCTTCCGATGGCCAAACAGTTTCTTACGAAGCCAACGATCGAGCAATCGCAAGACACTCGTTAAGAAACTGATTATTCATCCACCACCGGAATTGGCGACACACTCTTGGCGGCTTCCAGCATTGCGCGCCGAGTCTCCGGCGTCTCCAGGCTGATCCGCCCGAGTTTGCCATCCCGGTAATCCTGCAGCAGCACCAGCGAAGCCTTTTCGAGATCCGGTTCGCCGCCGCGCATGCGCAAGGCACGCCGTTTTGCTACGCCCTCGACAACCGCCTCGGCATCCAGTCCTTCGACGCTGAAACCGTAACGCGCCGCAAGACGCTCCGGATAACGCGCCAACAAAAGGCCGGCCAGAAAGACGGCCACCTCCTCGTCGATAATGGCATTGCGACCGATCGCGTGGCTCGCCGCCAGCATCCAGCCGTCGCTGTCGTGTTCGATCTTCGGCCACATCAACCCCGGCGTATCGATGATCGTGTGGCGCACGCTGATCTGGTACACCTGTTGCGACTTGGTCACCGCCGGCTCGTCGCCGACCTTGGCGATCTTGCGCTTGACGAGCGCATTCATCAACGTCGACTTGCCGACGTTCGGAATGCCCATGATCATCATGCGCAAGGGCTTGATGTTGTCGTTACGATGCGGCGCCAGGCTCTGGCATAGCTTTGGCAGACGCGCCACTTCGGCGGCATTCTTGCTCGTAATCGCCACGGCTTTCACGCCCGGCTGCCGTTCATACCAGGCAATCCATGCCTTGGTGACCAGAGGATCGGCAAGATCCGATTTATTCAACACCTTGAGGCAGGGGCGCTGCCGAAAGGCACGCAGCTCGTGTACCATCGGATTGGTGCTCGCCTCGGGCAAACGCGCGTCGACCACCTCGATCACGACATCGATATTGGCCATCGTCTCGGCGGCTTTCTTGCGCGCCGAGGTCATGTGACCGGGAAACCACTGAATCGCCATGGGAAATTGGTTCAGGAAAAAGGGGCATTATCCCATGCAACGAAGCGCTTCATCTAAAATGCTCGGCATATGAAAAAACAAAGCCCATCCTCCCCCGCATCCCTTCCCGAAATCAAGCCGGGACAGTCCATCGAACTGCTCAAGGAACTGCACATTCTGACGCGCGACGGCAAACTCAACCAAGACAGCCGCCGCAAGCTCAAGCAGGTCTATCACCTCTATCACTTCATCGAACCGCTGCTCGCCGAACTGAATTCCGGAAACACCGACTTCAGCCTCGCAGACCACGGCGCCGGCAAATCCTACCTCGGTTTCATCCTTTACGACCTTTACTTCAAGGCCATCGGTGAAGGGCGCATCTTCGGCATCGAAACCCGCCCCGAACTCGTCGACAAATCCATCGAATTGGCTCGTCGATTGCAATTCGAACGCATGCGGTTTCTCAATCTCAGCGTCGAGGAATCGATCCGCTCGCCGGAACTGCCCGAGCGCGTCGACATCGTCACCGCGCTGCACGCCTGCGATACCGCCACCGACGACGCCATCCGTTTCGCCCTGCACAAGCAAGCCCGCTTCATTGTCCTCGTGCCCTGTTGCCAGGCCGAGATCGCCGCAGCATTACGCAAGAACAAAAACGCCTCTTTCGCCAAGACGCCCCTTTCCGAAATCTGGCGACACCCGATCCACACGCGCGAATTCGGCAGCGTACTAACCAACGCACTCCGCTGCCTGCAGCTGGAAGCGCATGGCTATCAGGTGACGGTCACCGAACTCGTCGGCTGGGAACATTCGATGAAGAACGAACTGATCATCGCCCGCCTCACGCACGAACCGCGCCGTAATGCGCAGGAACGCCTGGAGGCAATCCTGCACGAACTCAATCTCGACGAGTTGCGCGAACGCTTCACGGCGAACTGAAGACACACCAAACAAAGGTAAAAATGGTGGAAACCTGGATCACGCGCTTTGTCGCCAGCCTTTGCGGCCTCGGCGGCCTTGGCCTGCTGTGGACCTTCGGCGTCTTTGTCGCCGTTCTCTGGCACGAAGGCCGCTTGCTCGATCTGAATCGCAGCGAATGGCAAGCCATCGGCGTCCCTCTGCTGCTGGGGATCGCCGTTGCTTGGGGAGCGTTGTACCTATTCGGGATCGCGGATCGCGAAAAAAATCCAAGAATTTACAAAACGACGCGCGCGATCTTCCTCATCGCGTGCGTCGCAGCCGCAATCAGCGGCATCGTTTGGGCCAACCACAGGATCGGTTGAGCGCCGGATCGAAAATCACGCCGTAGTATTGATCAGCGTGCCGACTTCCTGACCGTTGGCATTGACCGTCGTGCGCGTTCTCTGCGCCTCCAGACGTGCCTGCGCCGCTGCCTCCGTCTCATTCACGGCTTGCGTATTCCGGGCCTCTTGGGATTGCTGAGACTGTTGGGCTTGCTGCGTCTGTTGCGGCGGGCGGGATTGCTGGGACTGTTGCGTCTGCTGAAAATCCTGTGGTGGCCGCTCGGGTTCAGCACGCGGATTGCGCGCCGACTGCTGGGTACTCGCGATCAGCGTCGAATATGCATTTGAAGCGACTGAAGATACATCCATAAAACACCTCCTGCTCCGGGCCAAAACAAGCTACCCATTTGAATCATAGACCATATTGCCAAATAATTGTTCAAATTGACACGCCAGTCATCGATTCTCAAAGTGCGTACGTCACTTTATCCGCTCCAAAATCGGCGTCGAAGCGCCTATGATTACGCCAGAACCGAACAAATACCGAACACAAGAGGTCTGTCATGGCTACAAAAAAACGATCCTGGGTAGTAATTATCGGCATAGGCTTCATCGTTCTGCTGATTGCCGCTTTCGCCGTCTTCCAGCTGGCCATCCGGGAACTGAAAAGCCAGGTCGAAAACGCTTTGGGCCCCCAGGGCGAGATCAAGGAAATCCGCGTCGGTCCGACCGGTGTCGAAGTGATCGGCATCCGTATTCGTGCGCCAAAACCCGACGCCAAAGCGCGGACAACCCTGGCTTGGCCTGCTGAAGACCAGTTACGCGCCGAACGCATCCTAATCGTTCCTTCTTTCATGGATCTGCTCTCCGCCAAAGTCGTCATCCGCACCCTGCGCATCGAGGGCGCCTACATCTCCATGCTGCGCGCGCGCAACGGCCAGATGAAGGTTCTCCCCAGCCTGCTCGACAAACCAGCCAAACCTGCCGCTCCAGGTGAAAAATCAGCGGTTGCGGGCGAAAAACCGGCGGAAGAAAGCATGCCCCCGATCACAATCGGCCGTATCGAACTCGCCGACTCGGCCATCGACTTTTACGACGCCACGATCAGGAATCCGCCGCTCAAGCTGAGCATGGAAAAAATCAACGCCAACGTCAGCAAAATCCGCTTGCCCGAACTCAACGAAAAGAGCGAGATCAACTTGGACGGTATCCTCAAAGGTATCCGCCAAGACGGAAGAATCCAGATCAACGGTCAAATCCAGCTTTCGACCAAGGAATCCGACATAGCCACTCGACTGCGCGGCGTCGATCTGGTCGCCCTGCAACCCTATCTGATCAAGGCTGCCGAAACCGGCGTCCGGAAAGGCGCGCTTGATCTCGACCTCAAGACCACGGTCAAGAAATCAAAACTTCACGGCCCCGGCACCCTGACCCTCAACGACTTGGAACTCGCCTCGGGCTCGAGAACGCTCATGGGCATGCCACGCGACGCCGTCGTCTCGATGATGAAAAACCACAACGACAAGATCACAGTCAAGTTCGTACTGGAAGGCGACATCAACGACCCAAAATTCTCTCTCAACGAAAACCTGAGCACACGCGTCGGCGCTTCCGTAGCCAACAGCCTCGGCGTCAGCATCGAAGACCTGGCCAAAGGTGTCGGCAAAGTCGGCGGTGGAACAGCCAAGGGCATCGGTGAATCCCTCAACAAACTGTTTGGCAAATGAAACTTGGGCGGCGCAGCCAGACGACTGCCACGGTTGCCGCCCTTCCCACTCAATTCAAGGAGTTATCATGAACCATCACTTCCTCTCCCGCCACATTCCTTCACTGCTGGTGCTCGGCGTTTTGGCATGCCTCGCGAATACCGCGACGGCTGGCGAACTGCCCAAGCGTAAACCCGGCCTTTGGGAAATCGACACCCAGATGCAAGGCATGCCGAGCATGGGGCCGATTCAGCAGTGTATCGACAGCAACACCGACAACCTGATGGAACAGAAGGCGCAGGAAAACAAGCAAAAATGCAACACGATGGATATCAAGACCTCGGGCCGGAAAGTAACCGTCCATTCCGTCTGCAAAGTCGAAAACAGCACCGTCACCAGTGACGGCGTCTTTGAAGGCGCCTTTGACTCAAACTATTCGGGCACGATGAAAATGCGCTACACCCCTCCCCTGCATGGCATGAGCGAATCGAACATGACGCAGCAGGCGCGCTGGGTCGGCCCCTGCAAACCCGGCCAGAAACCCGGCGACGTGATCATGCCGAACATGGGCGGCTTCAACATCAACGAGATGATGAAGAATCCGAAGCTTCAGGAAATGATGAAACGCTAGGGTTTCAACCCCGAGGAGTTCCCCCCCGGATAGCGGCCATCAGATCGATCGTGGCGCGGGCGGGATCGATCTGCCCGCAGATTGCCGAAACCACGGCAACACCGTGCGCACCGGCGGCGATCAGCGGTGCGCAATTACCGGCATGGATACCGCCGATGCCAACGACCGGCCAGCGGGAAGCGGCAACCAATGCTGCGAAACGTTCTGTTCCGACCACCTCGGCGGCATCGGCTTTGGTCCCGGTCGGATAGGCCGGGCCGATGCCCAGATAGTCGACACCCTCGGGCACGGCCGCCAATTGATCGGGATTATTGACCGACACCCCGAGAATCTTGTGCGGCCCGATCTGACGGCGAACTTCGGTGGCGGGCAGGTCGCCCTGCCCGACATGCACCCCGTCGGCATCGACGGCGAGTGCGACGTCAACATGATCATTGATGATCAGCGGCACCCCCAGTGGTGCCAGAACCCCCTTGAGTTCCCGTGCGGTTACCAGCCATTGGCGCTTTTTCCAGTTCGGTGCGCGCAACTGAATGACCGTAGCACCGTTTTCCGCCGCCAACTGCGCCGTGCGCAGCATGCCTTCCGGGCCGCCACAAAGGTCGGGATCGAGGACAAGATAAAGCGTCAGATCGACCGGATTCAAGACGATACCTCCTCGCATAACGATTGCGGACTCAACCGGTACAACGCATCCAGAAAATCCGCTTTGAACGACCCCGGACCTCGGCAACTTGCTGCAGCCTGTTGCCCACACCAACCGGCGACCGCACAGGCCGCCGCCACCGCCAGCAGGCGATCCGGTGCCTTGGCCGTAAAGGCCGCCACCAGTGCCGACAAGGCGCAACCAGTTCCGACCACACGCGTCATCAACGGATCGCCCCAAGGCGTCGCCCAGACCTGATTGCCGTCCGTGATGTAATCGGTTGCCCCGGTCACGGCAACGACCGCGCCGGTAGCATGGGCAAGCCGCAAGGCGGCTTCGAGCGCTGCATCGGAAGCCGCAGTCGAATCGACGCCACGGCCGCCACCGGCCATGCCGGCCAGGGTCATGATCTCCGAAGCATTCCCGCGGATCGCCGCCGGCCCTGCCTCCAGAAATTCACGGCAGGCTTGCGTCCGGTAATCGAGAAAGCCAACCGCGACCGGATCAAGCGTCCACGGCACCCCCGCCCGATTCGCCGACGCCACGGCCTGACGCATGACGGTGAGACGGGCCGGATACAAGGTACCGACGTTGACCAACAGCGCCCCTGAAATCGCCGCAAAATCAGCCGCCTCCTCCTCGGCGACGATCATCGCCGGCGCCGCGCCAGCGGCCAGCAGCACGTTCGCGGTCATTTCCTGAACCACCTCGTTGGTCAATAGATGAACAAGCGGATTGATCTCGCGCATGCGCGCCAGTTCGTCGGCGACTTTGTGAAGAGGCAGCGTATTCGACATCGGGCAAAGCGTTTCAGTTGAAATCAAAGCCCGTACTATAGCGCGGAAGAATGCTCAGCAGTGCCCCTTCCCGGCTCGCCTTTGCCATACAAATCCTGTCCGCCAACCCATGCCAAATGGAATTCCGTGAACTAGACTTAAACAGTTGGGATAGAAAATTAGCGATCAACCCGATCTCAAAAAAAAGGAGAGCCAAGTGGACCAGATGATTACCGAATTCCTCGGCAAATACAGGGAGGATTTCGAATTTTTTGAAACCACATGCAAGATCGTTGCCGAAATTCTTGAAGCTAACCTGCAGGCGGCTGGTGTACGGGCAATTGTCAGCTTCCGCGCCAAGAACCCAAAACGGCTCGAAGCAAAAGTTGTCGAACGCGCCAAAAACAGGGATTACACGCGGCTGGAAAACATTTACGACGACATCGTCGACTTGGCGGGCGTTCATGCGGCGCTTTATTTTCCGGGACAACGGGAGGAAGTCGGCAACATCATTCGCAAGCACTTTCTTCTTGTTTCGGAACCGAAAAATTTCCCGGAAAACCTTCTGCCGAAACAGGGACGCCGATTTTCGGGCTATTGGGCGACGCACTACCGGGTACGCATCCCCGAATCGAACCTGAAAGAAGCCCAAAAACGCCATGCCGGAATCACGATAGAAATCCAGGTAGCGTCGGTACTCATGCACGCCTGGTCGGAAGTCGAGCATGATCTGATCTACAAGCCGTTACAAGGGCGCCTGTCGGACGAAGAATATTCGGTTCTCGACGAGTTGAATGGCCTAGTTCTTGCCGGAGAGATCGCACTCGAACGCCTCCAGCATGCGGGCGAACATCGGGCTTCGACCAAAGGCCGCGAATTCGCCAGCCACTACGATCTTGCCGCCGCACTGCTCGAACTCGCCCATAACAATCTCAGCGCGTCGGCACTCACCGAACAGGAAATCGGCCGCGTCGACTTGTTGTTCCTTCTGCTGATGCATGAAGGCATTGCCACACCGGAAGCGTTGTCCCCCTACATCAACGTCCTGCACGACGATTTCGAGACGCGCCCGCTCGCCGAGCAGGTCATTGACCAGTTGCTGGCTGAAACGCCCGAGCGCTACGCCACTTTTGCCAAGCTGCGCGCCACCGAATATCGGCTCCCCTTCGCACCGGGCCACACTGAACTGCCTGCGCAACACCACGCCATCGGCAATTTCATGTCGCTCTGGATCGAATACGAGCAATACGTAGGAACCCTCGCCGAAAGTAAAGGGCTGACTGGGTACAGCGTCACGCCAAGCAAATTGCTTTCACTGCTCGAGGGCAGTCCGCCGCAACTTCTCGCCAACGCAGAACGATTGCGGCAGTTTAGAAACGAATTGGTGCACGGTTCCGAAATTCCGGATAGCGAAGCCATCAATCGCGCAACCGGCACGCTGCAATCCCTGCTCAAGGAACTCGATAAAATCCATGCAAAGGCGGTGTAACAAGAAACCGGCATATTCCATCCTTGCCTGACGAAAACAGCACCACAGATTTCTTTTACGGCACAAAGCGATGGGCGCAAAATACACCGGTCCGCCCCTGCGAGCACAAGACATGCACCCCGACGGCGGCCTCGTAAGAAAGGACTAACATGCTATTCACGGAAGTCACTGAAAGCAGCCCGGACGTCGGCGCACGCGAGATCGTCGCCCAATCATGGACGCACCTGCACGAACTGCTTTTCGAGGGCTCCTGGAACGATGAACTGCAACGCCATCGCTCACACCATGCCTTTCGCGGCAATTCGAACGCCAACTACCGGCTGGAGCCGAGCCTGATGCGCATCGGCGAAGGCTACCATGAACGCGAAAAACACCTGCTGCGCAACTTCCAGAAATACGCGCACCGCAACGTCGTCGAAAAGGATTCGGTCTGGCACTGGCTTTCCGTCGCCCAGCACCACGGCCTGCCGACGCGGCTCATGGACTGGACCTACTCGCCGCTCGTCGCCCTGCATTTCGCGACTCATAATATCCGCGAGTTCGGCATCGACGGTTGCGTCTGGAAGGTCGATTACGACGAGATCCACGAGCACCTTCCCGACAGCCTGAAAAAAGCGCTACGCGCCGAAGGGGCCCACATCTTCACCGTCGGCATCCTCGACAAATACGTCAAGGACCTGGCGGCGCTCGACAAGATGCCGTCCGATCTCAACGACTTCCTCCTCTTTTTCGAGCCGCCGTCGCTCGATGACCGGATCATGAACCAGTTCGCCTACTTCTCGATCGCCTCCAACCCGACGCTGGTCATCGACGACTGGTTCAGCCGCGTCACCTCGCCGCGCGCTTGGCAAAAGATCGTCATCCCCGCCGGACTGAAATGGGAAGTGCGCGACAAGCTCGACCAGGCGAACATCTCCGAGCGAGTGCTGTTTCCCGGCCTTGACGGACTTAGCCGCTGGCTGCGCCGACATTACACCAAACGCGTTTAGCTCTCAGCAATCCTTTACCCGCATTCGGACGAGCCTAGCCCGCTGGCGTAAAATGAGCGCCTTCAGGGAGAACCATCACATGTCCAAGATCGACGTCCTGTCGTGCACCGAGTGCGGCCAACTGAATTGCTATCGGCACAACAAAAAATATCCGGATTTTTGCCTATCCGAAAGTACGGACAATGCACTGATCAATTCGACGAAGCAGAGTTACTGCGGCGATTCGCAAGATGCTTTGGTGGCCAAGGCCGCCGCCGAAGTCGAGGGATTGTTTTATTGCGAACTGTCACGCGTCGAGGAAGTCGTGGCCTTCGCGCGCCGCATCCAGGCCACGCGCATCGGCATCGCCACCTGCCTTGGCCTGATCGAAGAAACGAAAATCTTCGCCAAGGTGCTACGCGCCGCCGGGCTGGAACCTTTTACCGTGCTATGCAAGGTCGGCTCCGTCGACAAGACGGAGATCGGGATTGCCGATGAGATGAAGCTCCAGAGTGGAACGTTCGAAGCCTGCTGCAATCCCATCCTGCAAGCACAGTTGCTGAACAAGGAGAAAACGCATCTCAACGTCATCATGGGGCTTTGCGTCGGACACGATTCGTTGTTCACCAAATATTCGGACGCTCTGGTGACGACCTTGATCACCAAGGACCGGGTGACCGGCCATAACCCCGCTGTAACCTTGTACACCTCGAAAACCTATAGCAAACGGATTCTCGATCCGGAACACCTGCAAAAGCTTTAGCCGGACCATCGAGGCTAGCGCCAGCCAATCATGCCCCCCGCCGTCGTCATCATGGGCGTTTCCGGTTGCGGAAAGTCGAGTCTGGCTGCTGTCTTGGCGCAAAAAATGCCGGTGCGCCGGATCGAAGGCGACGATTACCATAGTGCGTCCAACCGCACGAAAATGAGCCAGGGCATCGCCCTGACCGATGCGGACCGCGAAGGCTGGTTGGCAAGTTTGAGCGGCTTGCTGCGACAAACGCCGCCCAACGTCATCCTGACCTGCTCCGCCCTACGCAAGACGTACCGCGACACATTGCGCAATGCGGCAAGCGACCTACGCTTCGTTTTTCTTAAAATCGGCCCCGAAGAAGCCCGGCGGCGGGTCAATCAACGCGCCGATAGCCACTTCTTTTCACCCAGCCTCGTTGACAGCCAGTTTGCCACGCTCGAATCGCCGGAAAGCGAGCCGGGCGTGCTCACACTCGACGCCAGTCTGCCGGTGCTTCAACTGGCCGAGCAGGTGGTCGCCTGGCTGGCGCAGGAATCGCCCCCATAAAACCAGGGCGATTCGAACGGGCGTAGCGCTTTGGAGAAAGCGTATTGCCTCGTTCAAGCGCTCTTCATCGCTCTTGGAGCTGGCCGCCCATCGCGACCATTCCTGCGCTGCGCCGCGCCACCACCGGGCTTTCCGGCCGGCGTTGCGGTTTTTGCCGGCGCTTGCGGCTTGTTGGAGCGTGCTGCACTGCCCCGATGCCCGCCCGACGGACGTTGACCGCCGCGCGCTCCGGCCGAACGCATCTGGATCGGCTCAGGGCGAATGCTGGGGTCGGGCTCGTAACCCGGATGGGCCACCACGTCGATCGGCTTCTTGATCAGCCGCTCGATGTCTTTCAACAGCTTGTGCTCATCGACGCAAACCAGCGAAATAGCCGAGCCTTCCGAACCGGCACGGCCGGTACGGCCGATACGATGGACGTAATCCTCCGGCACATTCGGCAACTCGTAGTTGACGACGTGCGGCAATTCATCGATATCGATACCGCGCGCCGCGATATCGGTGGCGACGAGGACATGCAGCTTGCCGCTCTTGAAATCGGCGAGCGCCCGGGTACGGGCATTCTGGCTCTTGTTGCCGTGGATGGCATCGGCGCCGATACCGGCCTTGACCAGCTTTTCAGCCAGACCGTTGGCGCCCCACTTGGTGCGCGTGAATACCAGCACCTGATACCAGCCTTTTTCCTTGATCAGGTCGATCAGCAGGTCGCGTTTGCGCTCCCGATCGACCTTGTAAATGATTTGACTAACCAGTTCCGACGCGGTGTTGCGGCGCTCGGATTCAACGTATTCCGGATTGACCAGAAAGCTGCCAGCCAACGCGCGAATCTCATCGGAGAAGGTCGCCGAGAACAGCAGGTTCTGGCGCTTTTTCGGCAACAGCGCGAGCACCTTCCGGATGTCGTGGATGAAGCCCATGTCGAGCATGCGGTCGGCCTCGTCGAGCACCAGCACGTCGATACCCGACAGATCAACGGTACGCTGCTGCGCGTGGTCGAGCAGACGGCCGGGGGTGGCGACCAGGATGTCGACGCCTTTCTTGAGCGCGGCGACCTGCGGATTGATGCCGACCCCGCCAAAGATGACCAGCGACCTGAACGGCAAATGCGCGCCGTAGGTGCGAACGCTATCCTCGACCTGCGCCGCCAGTTCGCGGGTCGGCGTCAGGATCAGCACGCGGATCTTGCGCGGCCCGGTGGTTTTGTCGCTCGCCAGACGGTTGAGGATCGGCAGGGTAAAGCCGGCGGTCTTGCCAGTACCCGTCTGGGCGCACGCCATCAGGTCATGTCCGGCAAGAACCTTGGGGATGGCCTGGGCCTGGATCGGGGTGGGGGTTTCATAGCCTTGATCGGCAATGGCGCGCAGGATCTCGGGAACGAGACCCAGTTCGGTAAATTTCACGTAGGGTAACTCCAAGCATCTGCCCTGCGTGCGCGGATGACCGCGGCTGCACGAACCAGTCTGGGCAGATAGATAAGGATGATTGGGCCGGATTGGGCATGCCGCCAAGCCGGTCAAACGCGCGCCAAGACTGATGAAAGGCGCTGCGAGGAGGCGCGATCCTAACACGTCCCGGGCGTTTCCGGTCAGAAATTGTCCATGGCCTCTAAGATTTGCGGCAGGCTTGAACGCGACGTCTGAACGGCTGGCTGCGATTTCTACTGCCGCTTTGCCAGCAACCGGTCCAATTGATTGGCAAAGGCCTTTCGATCCGCGTCGGAAAGCCCCGACGGGCCTCCGGTTTCCACGCCGCTGCTGCGCAGAGTGTCCAAGAAGTTACGCAGCCCAAGGCGCTCCTGGATATTGCTTACCGTCAGTAACTCCCCACGCGGATCAATCACCACCGCGCCCTTGGCGATGACGTCGGCGGCCAGCGGCACATCGGCGGTGATGACCAGGTCGCCCGGCTGCGCCTCTTCGGCGATCCGCTTGTCCGCCACGTCGAAACCGGCGGGAACCTGCAAGGCTTTTATCCACGGCGACGGCGGGACGCGCAGCATCCGATTGGCGACCAGCACCAGCGGCACCTGAGTACGATTGGCCGCCCGATAAAGTATTTCCTTGATCGCCACAGGACATGCGTCGGCATCCACCCAGATTTTCATAGTCATTCCACTCAACATAACGCGCGGCGATAGTACTCGATTAGCCGAGCAGATAGCTAATGGCATACAGGACTAGCGTTTCCAAAGGAGCAGCACCAGCATAAATTCGGCCTTTACTGCCGTTTGAAGCATGCCTCTTGATCGTGAGTAGTATCGCCCATTGCGGTCTGAAAAAAAATGGTAAAACAGTTCCCAAAAATATATTCATCCTTCCCCAATCCGTATGTGAAACCCGCCATGCGTCTGCATATAGTACGTCCATGCAAAACGTTTCAATTCGGATGAATATTCAAGGAGATTGAGAGTGGAAAAGGTGATTCTGGTTACAGGCGCGTCTTCTGGCATGGGCAAAGACGGGGCGCTGAGATTAATCCGGGAAGGCCACATCATCTACGGTGCGGCAAGGCGCCTCAGTCAAATGCAGGAGTTGGCCGATGCGGGTGGGCACACCATCAAACTGGATGTCAGCAGCCAGAAATCCATCGAGCAGGCTGTCGACCGGATTGTCTCTGAACAAGGCCGGATCGACGTACTCTGGAACAATGCCGGCTACTCCGTAACAGGGGCCGTTGAAGATGTGTCGTATGAGGATGCGAAACGCCAGTTCGAGGTTAACCTGTTCGGGTTAGCCGAAGTAACAAAGGCGGTTCTGCCCCATATGAGAAAGCAGAGCTCCGGCACGATCATCAATACATCTTCTGTCGGCGGCAAGATCCATTCCCCTTTGGGGGCTTGGTATCATGCTTCCAAGCATGCACTGGAAGGATGGAGCGATTGCTTACGTTTGGAGTTAAAGCCATTCAACATCAATGTGGTGATCCTGGAACCAGGCGGCATCAAAACCGAGTTTGGCGATGTGCTCTATCAGCCGTTACTCGATCGCGCGAAGGGTGGCGCTTATGAAGAGATGGCTAATGCAGTGGCTAGAACTTATAAGGCGGTGTACGCCAACCCCAAAGGCACAGCGCCGCCTTCAGTCATCAGCGATACCATTGTCCGCATAATCAAGACCCCCCTCCCAAAAACACGGTATGTCGCTGGTTACATGGGCAAAACGATTCTATTTTTCAGGAAAGTCTTGAGCGACAGGCTGTTCGATAAATTGATCATGAGTACCTTCGAAAAAGAGCTGAGGAAAAATGAAAAATAGCCTGCATATTGAATCGATCAGCCAGGTGCATCAGCACTTCGGTCTGGCTCCGCCCAAGCATCCGCTGGTCTCGGTGGTTGGTGCGTTCGACAGCACCCGTCTGGCCGACATGGTCGATATCCCCATTGTGTCCGACCTGTACGCGATCAGTTTGAAGGCGGGCATTTCGGGGCACTGTCGGTACGGAAGGAATACCTACGACTATCAGGAAGGGACGCTGGTCTTCATTGCCCCCGGGCAAGTCATCCAGTACTCGGAAGGAGAAGGCACGCCGGATCCGGCAGAAAGCTGGAATCTATTGTTCCATCCCGACCTGATTCGCAGGTCGGAACTGGGCAAGCGGATCAAAAGTTACTCCTTTTTCAACTATGAAGCGAACGAGGCGCTGCATGTTTCCGATGATGAAAAGAAATCCCTTCGCCAAATCATCGAAAAGATCAAAGCGGAGTATTCGCAAAATATCGACCGGCACAGCCAGGAGCTGATCGTCTCGAACATCAAACTGCTGCTCGATTACTGCACCCGCTACTACGACAGGCAGTTCTATACGCGCACCAATCTGAATAAGGATATTGCCAGCGACTTTGAACAGGTGTTGCTCGAATACTATGCGAGCAACAAGCAGGATGCGCTTGGGTTACCTACAGTTGCGTATTGCGGCAAGGTGATGAACATCTCCCCCTACTATCTCAGCGACCTGCTGAAAAAGGAAACCGGCCGCTCGGCGTCCGACCATATCCATTTTTTTGTACTGGAGCGCGCAAAGAACAGCCTGCTGGCGTCTAAACAATCGGTCAGCGAAATCGCATACGACCTAGGGTTCGCCTACCCGCAACACTTCAGCAAGTTGTTCAAGACCAAAACCGGCATGAGCCCAAAGGAATACAGGAAACTGAGTTGAAAAGTAGCCGTTGCCGAGGGTTTCTCCTCGCCCCCCCCATCTACTTCGTATTGGACACGATGAATCATGACCAATAAAGCGGCAATCGTCCTCGGCGCCTCGGGCTCGGTCGGACAAGCACTCCTCGAAGAAATCGTCCGCTGCGGGCAGTTCTGCCGTGTGATCGCCATCACGCGGCGGCCACTGGGTCGGAAGCTTGGCGCAAGGGTCGAGGAGCGATTGGTGACCAACATGGACCCGCCCGGCCTGATGCAGGCCGTTGTCGATGCGCTGAGCGAAAAAGCTGACGATGCGGTGGGTTTCAGCGTTCTGGGGGTTGGAGCGAACACGGCAAAGCTGACCCTCGAGGAACATCGCGCCATCGACGTCGAACTCAATGCCGCATTTGCACGAGGCCTGAAGGATTCAGGAAAAGTGGATCACCTGGCATACATGTCTGCGATAGGTGCCGACATCAATGCCAAAGCTAGCGGTTCCGGCGCTGCTGGAATGGGCCGTTACTCTCGGGTCAAGGGGGAAGCCGAAGCAGCCGTTCAGGATCAGGGCCCCGCCGTGGTCAGCATCTTCAGGCCTTCTGTGATTATTGGCTCGCAGCACACGCCCAGTCTGCTTGCCGCCGTATTTTCGCTGCTGTCGCCACTGATCCCGTTAAAGTATCATGCCATTCGGACCAGTGAAATCGCCCAAGCGATGATCGCAGCCGTCCTCAGTAGGCCAGACACAAGCGCAATTTACAGCTTCCCAGAGATGAAGAATCTGATTGCAACTGCACCTAGCTACATCAAGTCAAAGGGCATGATCTCTTAAATATCAGCACTTAACCCATGGGGCAGGCGCTAATCCTCTCAATTTTCAAGAGGCTGCTGGTAGTGCGTTAGCTGCAGCTCGTTTCATGAACAATGAGTTTTCGATTTGGCCGATATCAATCGTACGGAGATACTGATCGCCTAGACCAAACGTCTCCCGCTATTCAACCTGACTAAAACGCAGCCAATCGGTTACTGAGAAAATCAATCAGCGCTCGCACCTTGGGGGCGACATGCTTGCGCGTGGGGTATACCGCGTAAATCCCAATTTCCAACGACCGATACTCCGGAAGCAAGTGAATCAAAGTGCCGGCTTCGACGTCCGCGCCAACCAAAAAATCTGGCTGCAAGATGACGCCCTGATCGGAAAGCGCAGCGGCGCGACAGGTATCCCCGTTATTCGAGAACATCCAAGGCCGTGTCTTGACGCTCACTCGCCCCTCCGGCCCGACGAAGTGCCACTCATTGCCGGTCGACCAGTGGCTGTAGCTGATGACCGCATGTGAGGCGAGGTCATCAGGGTGCAGCGGCATCCCTCTTTGCTCTATGTACCGCGGCGAGGCACAAAGCGTCATTCGGGTGCTGCCCAGACGTTTGCTGACCAAGCTCGAGCTCGGTAGCACAGAGATACGGATGGCCAGGTCGTAGCCTTCGTCCACAAGATCGACCACGCGATCTGACAGCGTCACATCCAGATCGACCTGCGGGTAAAGCGCTCGGAACCCCCCCCACAAGGGTGCCAGGTAGCGAATACCAAAGGTAAATGGGGCGTTAACGCGCAACAGACCGCGCGCCGCAGCGCTGCGCGACCCGAGTTCGGCCTCCGCCTCTTCGACGCCGGCCAGCAGCTCCTTGCAGCGCGAATAGAAAACCTCACCCTCCTCAGTCAACGATAAACGCCGCGTAGTCCGGTGGAGCAATCGAGCGCCCAGGCGGGCCTCAAGCTCTCCCACGTAACGGGAAACAGCCGCCTTCGATAGTCCAAGCGCGTCCGCCGCGCCGACGAAGCTGCCTGCGTCGACGACCGAACTGAAGGTTCGCATCTCAAGAAATCGATCCATTGTTTCAAATCAAGGAACAAACAATAACAATATACCGTATTTATCCATTTAATTTGAACCAGTAGAGTTCAGTCATGCGCTGCAAGCCATATCACAGCGAGGTGCGAGTGCATAGAACCAACTTTTAAGGAGCAGATCATGAAAATCACAGTCATTGGCGCCGGCAACATGGGTTCCGCCTTCGTCAAACAACTCACCGCAGCCGGCCATACCGTCTCTGTAACCGCCCGCAACCTCGACAAGGCCAAGGCCGTCGCGGCCGCCCATCCGGGGGCAATCGCGGTCGTCACCGACAACGCAGCCGCCGACGCCGACGTCGTCGTGCTGGCCACCGGATACGCCGACGCCGTCACCGCGCTGCACTCGGTAGGTCCCCTGACCGGTAAGGTCGTCATCGACATTACCAATCCGCTGACTGCGGACTACATGGGATTGACCATCGGCCACACAACTTCGGCCGCCGAGGAAATTGCCAAGGCAGTACCGGACGCAAAAGTGGTCAAGGGGTTTAACACCGTGTTCGCCCAGGTTCTGGCTGCAGGCGCGGATTTTGGCAGTGGCCACAAGGTGAGCGTATTCCTGGCTGCTGACGATGCGAGCGCCAAGACAAGCGCAAAAACGCTGACGGAAAGCATGGGCTTCGAAACAATCGATGCGGGTGGCCTGAAGAATGCGCGCTACCTGGAACCTCTCGCCGGGCTGAACATCTACCTCGGATACGGTGCAGGACTTGGAACGGGCATCGCACCCACCTTTATTCGCAAAACTTGAACGTCTTTTGAACCAACACGAGGAACATGACCATGAACACCCATAACACTTTGATCTTCAAACACCTCGTTGCCACATCCGCGGGGTTTTCACCGCTTGTCCTTCGATTTCCGATTGGCATTATCTTCGCGGCACACGGATCCCAGAAACTTTTCGGTTGGTTTGGTGGCTACGGGCTGCAGGGCACCGGCCAATGGATGGAGTCGATCGGTATCGCCCCCGGCGTGCTGATGGCGGGCCTAGCCGGCGGTGCCGAGTTCTTTGGCGGTTTGGCTTTACTCCTTGGCTTATTGGTCCGTCCGGCTGCTGCGCTATTGGCTTTCACAATGCTGGTCGCCATCTTCAGTGTTCACATTGGTAACGGTCTGTTCATGAGTAACAATGGTTTCGAGTTCGGCTTGGCCTTACTTGCTGCCAGCGTCTCACTTGTGATTAGCGGCGCGGGACGTGCATCGCTCGACAAAGCACTGGCGGAACTCCTCAACAAAGCCAACTAAGCGCGGTCTATGCCTGCCGAAGAAACGCAAGCAGAAGCTGCCCTCTGGTGACACTTCATCTCGGTTCGCTGCGGGCCCATAAAATCGGCTAGCTTAAAAATACGCGGGACATAAAGAACCACGCGACATGCTGCATATTCGCCGGTCATCTCGGCTAAACTACGCCATTATCGTCCGCGACTCGACTCGGCCATGTACTCGATTCCCCTGTACCGTTCCGCAGACCTGCGCCGCATCGATGCGGCGGCAGCCGATCAACCGCTGATGGAACGAGCGGGCCGCGCTGCCGCCGATCTTGCCACCACCATCTGCAACGAAGAAGGCGGCACCGTCCTCATCCTCGCCGGACCGGGCAACAACGGCGGCGATGCCTTTGTCGTCGCACGCTTGTTGCGTGAACGCTTCTTCGATACGCAGGTGGTGTTCGTCGGCGACGCCGAAAAATTGCCGCCGGATGCCGCGCAGGCCTTTCGCCGCTTTCGCGAAGCGGGCGGCACAACGCTGGCGGCGATTCCGGATTGTCCTCGGTGGTCGCTGATCGTCGATGGCCTGTTCGGCATCGGCCTCACGCGCGATATCGGCCAGCCCTACGCGGCGCTGATCGAACGCGCCAATACGCTGGCCGTGGAGGACGGTTGCCCGTTGCTCGCGCTCGATTGCCCGAGCGGCCTCGACGCCGATACCGGCGCCCGCCACGGCGCGACAATCCGCGCCAGCCATACGCTGACCTTCATCGCCGCCAAGCCCGGTTTGTTCACCGCCGACGGCCCCGATCATTGCGGCGAAATCTCGGTCGCGCCGCTCGAACTCGTTGCCGAGAATATCGAGCCGGCCGGCGGCCGACTCGTCGCGCGGGAGCTATTCGCCGATCATCTGCAACCGCGCCCACGTAACAGCCACAAGGGCCATTTCGGCAACGCCGGCATTCTCGGCGGCGCGCCGGGCATGGTCGGCGCTGCGCTGCTGGCTTCGCGGGCGGCACTGCGTCTGGGCAGCGGCCGGGTTTATGTGGTTTTACTTGATGAACATGCGCCATCGCTCGACATTCTGCAACCCGAGCTCATGCTGCGCGCGCCCTACGAACTGCTTAACGTCGATTTGACCGCGCTGGCCTGCGGCCCTGGCATCGGCACCGGAGACGTAGCGCGTGAATTGCTCACCAAAGCCTGCGCGCTCGCCGTTCCGCTCGTACTAGACGCCGATGCGCTCAATCTGCTGGCTTGGGATAGCGCTTTGCCGGCTGCAGTCGTCGGGCGCAACGCGCCAACTCTGCTCACGCCGCACCCAGCTGAAGCGGCTCGCCTGCTCGGCTGCTCGGTCGCCGAGATTCAGGCCGACCGCATCGGCGCCGCCGGCAAAATCGCTGACCGCTTCAAGGCTCAGGTCGCGCTCAAGGGTTGCGGCACGGTCGTGGCCACGCCCGACGGCCGCTGGTTCATCAACAATCGCGGCAACCCCGGCCTGGCAACGGCCGGCAGCGGGGACGTGCTTACCGGATTCGTCACCGCCCTGCTGACGCAAGGCTGGCCGGCGCTCGACGCCCTGCTCGCAGCGGTGCAGTTGCATGGCGAGGCGGCGGACAGATTGGTTGCCGAAGGTATCGGCCCGGTCGGCCTCTGCGCCGGCGAACTGATCGACAGCGCACGGCGGTGTTTCAACCAGTGGATTGCCGGACATTGTGACGACTGAAAAACGCCTGGGAATCCTCCTTTTCGTCAGTGCGCTCTTCCTCTTTGCTGTCCTCGACACGACGTCGAAATACCTGACAGCGTTCTTCAGCGTGCCGCTGCTCGTCTGGGCGCGCTATACCGTACATCTCCTGCTCATGCTGGTTTTCATCGTCCCCGGCACGGGCCGCGAAATCGTCGTCACCGACAAACCCGGACTCTTGATCCTGCGCGGATTCACGCTGCTCTTGGCGAGCATCTTTCTGCAATTGGCACTCAGGAGCTTACCGATCGCCGAAACCAGCGCCATCTTTTTTACCTCGCCGCTAATCGTCGCCCTGCTCGCCGGACCGTTGCTTGGAGAAAAGGTCGGCATCAGGCACTGGCTGGCGACACTGGGCGGTTTTGCCGGCGTACTGCTCATCGCCCGACCGGGCGGTGCTATCGGCGGTACGGGTCTGATTTATGCGGTATGCGCAGCGATGAGCTTCGCTTCCTACCAGATTCTCACGCGCAAACTATCGGCCACCGAGCCGGTCATGCGCCAGTTGTTCTATACAGCGCTGGTTGGTTCGATCGCCATGCTGCCGGTCGTGCCCTTCTTCTGGACTGGCACCATTCCGACATTGACACAGGCATTCCTCATCGTCTCGCTCGGCCTGACGGCCGGGACCGGACATTTCCTCCTTACCCGGGCCTTCCGCGAAACGCCTGCCTCGACGCTGTCGCCGATGCTGTACCTGCAACTGGTGTGGGTCGCTCTGCTCGGCTGGATCGTCTTCGATCAGTATCCCGATGCCCTGTCGGCCATCGGCATTCTGTTCATCGTGCTGTCAGGACTGTCGCTCGTGCTGTATGCGAACCGTCCGGACAATAGCTGAAAGGAACCGGCTGGCCGGTACGCAATCCAATTCAGGCTGCCACTTCACTGCGGCACTTGACGGAGGATAGGGCATGAAGCACGTGATCTGGGTATTGTGGCCGTCGTTCCTGGCTGCCGGCATCGCTGAAATGGCGTTTTTCACGCTGATCGACCCGCAACAGCTTTATCTTCTCGGCGAGCCGGTCGACCTGCCGGCGATGGCAACCTATTCCATCGGCTTCCTGCTGTTCTGGGCAATCTGTGCGGGATCGAGTCTGACGACCTGGTTCATGCTGCCGGCCAGTGTTAAAAGTGCGCTCGAAAAAGCGGCGCACGAGCGCGCCGACTTGGCGCGGCCGATACGCCGCCACTAAGCGCCGCTGGCGTTAAACCAGCGCCAATCCGATTTCGAGATCGTTCTTCAGGTCGACGGTAGCTTCGAGGCCGACCGAGATCCGGATCAGGTTTTCGGCGATGCCGGAAGCCGCACGTTGTTCGGGGGAAAGCCGTCCGTGCGTCGTCGTCGCCGGATGCGTGATCATGGTCTTGACGTCGCCGAGGTTCGAGGTGATCGAGAGCAAGCGGCAGTTGTCGATGACCTTCCAGGCTTCCGCGCGCCCGCCCTTGACCTCGAAAGCGACCATGGCACCGCCGAGCCGCTGCTGGCGTTTGGCCAACTCGTATTGCGGGTGCGATTCGAGGCCGGGGTAATACACCCGCGCCACCTTCGGATGCGCTTCCAGCCAGTGAGCGAGTTCGAGTGCGTTGGCCGACTGTGCTTCGATCCGCAGGCGCAATGTTTCCAGTCCCTTGAGCAGCACCCAGGCGTTAAACGGTGAAAGCGTCGGCCCGGTGGAGCGCAGGAACTTGACGATTTCCTGGATATGCTTCGGCGAGCCGGCGACGGCGCCGCCCAGCACTCGCCCTTGCCCGTCGATGTACTTGGTCGCCGAATGTACGACGAGGTCGGCACCGAGTTCGAGCGGACGCTGCAACACGGGGGTGCAGAAGCAGTTATCGACGGCGACGAGAATCCCCTTGGCATGCGCGATGGCGCTCAAGGCGCCGATATCGGAAATTTCGGTGAGCGGATTCGAGGGCGATTCGAGGAAGAACAGTTTGGTTTCCGGACGGATCGCCGCTTCCCACGCCGCCACGTCAGTTTGCGACACGAAAGTGGTTTGCACGCCGAAACGGGTCAGGATCGTGCCGAGCAGTTGCTGCGTCGCGCCGAACAAGCCGGTCGAAGCGACGATGTGGTCGCCGGCACTGCACAGCGTCATGACCAGCGACAGGATCGCCGACATGCCCGAGGCGGTGGCCACGCAGTCCTCGGCGCCTTCGAGCGCGGCCAGACGCTGCTGGAACATGGTCACCGTCGGGTTGGAGAAACGCGAATAGACGTGCCCTTCTTTTTCTCCGGCGAAAAGCGCCGCCGCTTCCGCCGCGCTCCCGAAGACGAAGCTCGACGTCAGGTAAAGCGCCTCGGAATGCTCGTTGAACTGGCTGCGCTCCTGGCCGACGCGAACCGCCAGCGTTTCGGGTCGATAGTCGCTCATCGGATCAGTTGGCCGAATTGAGGTTGAGATGCATCTGGCGGGAATCGCCGCTGTCGCTGCGCACGTTCGCCGCCTTGCCGGAACGCGCCTGTTCGATGGCGTCGAGGTATTCCGGCGTCACATCGCCGGTGACGTAGTTGCCGTCGAAACACGAGCAGTCGAAAGATACCAAGGTCGGAAACAGGTCGCGCACCGATGCCTTGAGCGCATCGAGATCCTGATAAACGAGCGCGTCGGCGCCGATCTCGGCGCAGATTTCTTCATCGGTACGATTGCTGGCGATGAGTTCGCTGCGCGTTGGCATATCGATGCCATAGACATTGGGGAAGCGTACGGGTGGCGCCGCCGAAGCAAAATAAACCTTGAGCGCACCGGCAGCGCGCGCCATGTCGACGATCTCGCTGCTGGTCGTGCCACGCACGATCGAGTCGTCAACGAGCAGGACGCGCTTGCCCTTGAATTCCTGCGCCACGGTATTGAGTTTCTGGCGCACCGATTTCTTGCGGATGGCCTGACCGGGCATGATGAAGGTACGACCGATGTAGCGGTTCTTGACGTAGCCTTCGCGGTACGGGATACCCAGGCGCTGGGCCAGTTGCATCGCCGACGGCCGGCTCGAATCGGGAATCGGGATGACGACGTCGATCTCGGAAACGGGAATCTGCTGGCTGACCTTGTCGGCCAGGTATTCCCCCATGCGCAACCGGGTCTCGTACACCGAGACGCCGTCGATCACCGAATCCGGTCGTGCCAGATAAACGTATTCGAAGATGCACGGCGCCAGCACCGGCTGTAATGCGCACTGGCGGAAATGCAACTGGCGTTGCATGTCGATAAACACCGCCTCGCCAGGCGCGATATCACGCATGACCTGGAACCCGAGCGTATCGAGCGCCACCGATTCCGAGGCAAGCAGGTATTCCTTGCCTTCCGGCGTATCGTTTTCACCAATGACCAGCGGACGGATACCGTACGGGTCGCGGAAAGCCAGCATGCCGTAACCGGCGATCATAACGACGACGGCATACGCCCCCTTGCAGCGGCGATGCACGCCGGCAACGGCGCTGAAGATGGTGTCGAGGTCGAGCCGGAAGCCCTTGGCCGACTCCTGGAGCTCATGCGCCAGGACGTTGAGCAGCACTTCCGAATCCGAATTGGTGTTGATGTGCCGCAGATCCTGGCGGAACATTTCCTCCTGCAACTGACGCGTGTTGGTCAGGTTGCCGTTGTGAGCGAGAACCAGCCCGAAAGGCGAATTCACGTAGAAAGGCTGCGACTCCGCCGAGTCCGAAGACGACCCCGCAGTCGGATAACGGCAGTGCGCGATGCCCATGTTGCCTGGCAAGGCGCGCATGTTGCGCGTGCGGAACACGTCGCGGACCATGCCCGATCCTTTGTGCATATGAAAAGTACCGCTCTCGACCGTGGCGATTCCCGCTGCATCCTGCCCGCGATGCTGCAGAACCATCAGCCCGTCATAGAGAAGTTGATTTACCGGAGAGGTCGCGACGACCCCGAGAATCCCGCACATAGATTATTCCTACCTGAATCGAATTCGTTTTGACAAGTCCGGCGGCAACCAAGGCTTGCCCGCCAACACTGCGGTTTCCAGCGGCGCCGAAAAATACGCCTCGTTCCACCACTTCTCTTTGGGCAGCGATGTCATGCCGCCCACGGCCACCAGCGCGAGGACAATCAGCATTCCGCGCGCCATACCAAAAATCACCCCCAGCAAACGGTCGCTGAGGCTCAACCCCAAAGCCTTGAGCAAACCCTGCATGGCCAGACGCAACAGCGCCATCAGCACGAGCACGACCACAAATACGGCAACCCAGGCCGCAACGATGCGCATGGCCGGGTCGGCGATGCCCGAAAAGAAGGCACCGGCGACCTCGCTGCCCCACCATCTGGCGGCAAAAAAAGCCAGAACCCAGGCCGCCAGGGCGATGATCTCGCCGACAACGCCACGCCAAACGCCAAGCGCCACCGAGGCCAGCACGATGACGGCAACTACGTAATCGAACGCATTCATTTCCGGGCCGCGATGATGCCGTTTACACCGATCCGCTTCATCTTGCCGAGAGCTTTCTCGGCCGCGTCACGGTTGGGGAAAGGACCGGCGCGCACGCGCGTTTTCTTTCCCGACGGCGAATCGAGCGGCTCGGTATAGACATGAATCCCGAGTTCTCCGATCTTAGATTGCAGCACTTTGACGTTGCCGGTATTGGCAAACGCCCCAATCAGAATGACGAATTCTTCCTTGGCCGCTCCCGTGCTCAATCGACCCTCGAGAATCGCCGCCGCACGCTGCGCTTCACTCATGGCGGGCTTTTCGGCCTTTTCGGGGGCTTTCGCTTGAGGCTTCTCGGGCGCTTTTTCGGTAACCTTTTCAGGCGCCTTTTCGACCTTTGCTTCACCCTTGACTTCGGCAGGTTTCACAGCCGTCGGTTCGGCGTGGTGCGCAACTGGAGTGTTGGTTTTGTGAGCCTTCTCCGCTTCGGACCGACCACTTGGCCGGGAAGGCTTGGGAATAGGCGACACCTGATCCTGGCCGGGAATGCGAATTTGCACATCCTGAACCTGCTGCTTCGGCTCGTCGTCCATGATCATCGGCAAGACCACGGCAGCCAGGGCAGCAAAGGCGACTGCCCCCACCAGACGTCGGCGGGCCCGTTTTTTCAGTTGCAGATTTGCGTCAGTGGATTCGGACATCGATGTCTATTGAACGTAAGGTTCCGGCGTCTGCCATCGGTTACGGATCATGCGCCGCGATTCAGCGCGCGCATGACAGCCGCCACCGTGTAGAACGACCCGAAGGCGAGAATTCTATCATTTTCCCCTGCCAGCTTGGCAGCACTCGCAAACGCCTCCTGCGGTGAAGCGAAGCAAGCGACATCACCACCGAGTTTTCCAGCCTCGACGGCTGCAGCAAGCGCAACCGCCGGTGCCCCACGCGGCACATCCAATCCCGCCAGATGCCAGCGGTCAACCTTCCCATTCAGCGCAGCCAAGGCACCCGCGATATCCTTGTCCGCGAGCATGCCGACGACGGCGATGGTTCGGCTGAAAGCCCCCATCCCGGCTAGATTTTCCGCCAGACCTGCCACCGCCTGCGGGTTGTGCGCAACGTCGAGCACGACGACGGGCTTTCCCGGAAGCACCTGAAAACGCCCGGCCAGATGGGCCTCCTGAAGGCCGCGTCGAATAGCCTGCATCGGCACCGGCAGCCTGCCCCGAAGTTGCTCGACGATCGTGAGTACAGCCGAGGCATTACGCATCTGGGAGGATCCGAGCAAACAGGGATAAGGCAGTGCGTCACGGCGAAGGACACCTCGTTCGCCATCGGGCAGCATGCCGCAAATCCAGTACGTCCACTGCTCCCGATCGCCAAAATAGCCGAAGTCTCGTTCCAACAGGAGCAAGTCAGCGCCGATGGTCGCGGCATGGTTGAGGAGCGATTGCGGCGGCTCGGGATCGGCGCAGAGCGCTGGTTTGCCGGCACGGAAGATTCCCGCCTTTTCGAAGGCGATCGCATCGCGCGTATCACCCAGCCAATCGGTATGATCCAGAGCGATTCCCGTCACTACGGCGCAATCAGCATCGTAAATGTTTACGGCATCGAGCCGCCCACCCAGTCCGACTTCAAGAATGCCGACATCGATCTCAGCCGCTGCAAACACTTCCCAGGCAGCGAGGGTGCCGAATTCGAAATAGGTGAGCGCCACGTTGCCGGCCGCCTGCCGGCCTGCCTCGACCCGAGCGAAAGCCTGGCAAAGTGCGGCATCGTCTACCGGACGCTGGTCGATCCGAACCCGCTCGTTGTATTCGAGCAAATGCGGGGAGGTATAACAGCCGACACGGTAACCGGCCAAAGTGTAGATCGATTCGAGATAGGCGCAGGTCGATCCCTTGCCGTTGGTGCCGCCGACGATGATCAGCGGAAATTTCTGTACCTGGCCGAGTTCCGCCTTGACGCGGGCAACCCGCTCCAGACCAAGCTCAATCCCTCCCTGCCCCTTGGGGTGCAGGCTTTCAAGATGGATCAGCCAGTCGGAAAGTGATTTCACAAAGCTCTTTCAACGCCAAGCGCGACGACTCACAAAGATCACAAGGATTCGAGCAGAATTTCCCGGTGATTTTCGGAATCGGCGCGCTCTGAGTTTTCAGCGATTAAGCCGCTGCCGGCTTTTGCTGCAGCATGGACAGCATCTTCACCAGCTTGCCCTTCATTTCGCGGCGGTCGACAATCATGTCTACCGCGCCCTTCTCGAGCAGGAATTCGGCACGCTGGAAACCTTCCGGTAGTTTCTGGCGGACGGTCTGCTCGATGACGCGCGGACCGGCAAATCCGATCAGTGCATTCGGTTCGGCAATGACGATATCCCCTAAAAAGACGAAGGAGGCGGAGACACCGCCCATCGTCGGATCGGTCAGGATGGTGACGAAAGGCAGACCGGCTTGCGAAAGCTTGGTCAGCGCGGCCGAGGTCTTAGCCATCTGCATCAGAGAAAAGAGCCCTTCCTGCATCCGAGCGCCGCCCGAAGCCGGAACGCAGATGAACGGCGCACCGATTTCGATGGCTTTCTGCACACCTCGCACGAAGCGCTCGCCGAGCACCGAGCCCATCGAACCGCCCATGAAGTTGAATTCGAAGGCAGCGACCACGGCCGGCAGGGAATGCATCGTCCCCTGCATGACGACCATCGATTCGGACTCGCCGGTAGACTTGGCAGATTCAACCAGACGCACCGAGTATTCCTTGCTGTCTTTGAACTTCAGCGGATCCAGCGGCAGCACTTCGGCCCCGATCTCGACTCGGCCTTCGGGATCGAGCAGTAAATCGATACGCTTGCGGGCGTTGACCCGGTTGTGAAAACCGCACTTCGGGCAAACGTTGGCGCTTGCCTCAAGATCGCTCGTGTAAAGCACCTCATCGCAGGATGAGCACTTGACCCAGAGCCCCTCGGGCAGGTTGGATTTGCGCTCGACCTCGGGTTCGATGCGTTTCATCTTGGGAGGGACTTCTTTTCTTAACCAGCTCATGGCTCTCCTTTGGCAATCAAATAATAATTATTCGGCAGCGCCGTCGATCCCGCGGCGCAATTCGGAAACGAGCGAAAAGACCCGCTCGCAGACGGTTTCAGGCGTCGATTGCTCGATCTCCTCGATGATGCGACTGCCGACGACAACAGCGTCGGCGACCTTCGCGACCGAAGCCGCAGTTTGCGCATCGCGGATACCGAAGCCAACACCGACCGGGACCCCAGTCGCCGCATGAATTTCGGGAATCCGCGCCGCCACGGCGGCCACATCAAGCGTAGCCGATCCGGTGACGCCCTTCAACGACACATAATAAACATAGCCGCTAGCCAGCTCTGCGACCAGGGCGATGCGCTCCGGTGTCGATGTCGGCGCCAGCAGATAGATCGGATCGAGCGCATTGGCCCGCATCGCCTGCGCAAAACCGACACTTTCCTCGGGCGGATAGTCGACGACCAAAACACCGTCAACACCAGCATCGAAAGCCGCTGCCGCGAACGCATCGATGCCCATGGCCTCGATCGGGTTGGCATAGCCCATGAGAACAACCGGCGTATCGTTGTTATCGGCGCGGAAATTGGCCACCATCTCGAGCACCCGGCGCAGGCTGGTGCCCTTCTGCAAGGCGCGCTCGGAAGCACGCTGAATGGTCGGCCCGTCGGCCATCGGATCGGAAAAGGGAACACCAAGTTCGATGATGTCCGCCCCGGCTTCGACCAGCGTATGCATCAACGGCACGGTCAATGCCGGATCGGGATCGCCAGCGGTAATGAACGGGATCAGCGCCTTGCGCCCCTGCGCCTGCAACCGTTCGAAAGTTGCCTGAATTTTCGACATGCTCAGCTCCTCAGAAACGGATGCCCGATTTCTCGGCAACGGTGTGGATATCCTTGTCGCCGCGCCCGGACAAATTGACGAGCAGAATCTTGTCCTTGGACAAGGTCGGCGCCAGTTTTGCGGCATAGGCCACCGCGTGGCTCGATTCGAGCGCGGGAATGATGCCTTCCAAGCGGCACAGATTGTGGAAGGCAGCAAGCGCTTCCGTATCGGTGATGGTCACGTATTCGGCACGCCCGCTGTCCTTGAGCCAGGAATGTTCGGGGCCGACGCCAGGGTAGTCGAGGCCGGCCGAGATCGAATGCGTCTCGATGATCTGACCGTTTTCGTCCTGCAACAGATAGGTGCGGTTGCCGTGCAGCACCCCCGGCCGCCCGGCCGTCAGCGAAGCAGCGTGGCGCCCGGTCTCGATGCCGTCACCGGCCGCTTCGACGCCGATCAGGCGCACCCCTTCCACCGAGATATAGGGATGGAAAATCCCCATCGCATTCGAGCCGCCGCCGACACAGGCGATCACCGCATCCGGTTGACGACCGCACAGTTCCGGCATCTGATCGATGGCTTCCCGACCGATCACGGACTGGAAATCGCGCACCATCATCGGATATGGGTGCGGACCGGCAACCGTGCCGATGATGTAGAAGGTGCTGGAGATGTTCGTCACCCAGTCGCGCATCGCTTCGTTGAGCGCATCCTTGAGGGTCTTCGATCCGCTCTCGACGGGAACCACGGTCGCGCCAAGCAGTTTCATGCGATAGACATTCGCCGCCTGCCGCTTGATGTCCTCCGACCCCATGTAGACGACACATTCCATGCCGTAGCGCGCCGCCACCGTCGCCGTTGCCACGCCGTGCTGTCCGGCACCGGTCTCGGCGATGACGCGCTTCTTGCCCATGCGTCGGGCGAGCATGGCCTGGCCGATGCAGTTATTGACCTTGTGCGCGCCGGTGTGGTTAAGGTCTTCGCGCTTGAGATAAATCTGCGCGCCGCCGAGTTCCTCCGACCAGCGCTTAGCATGATAGACGGGGCTCGGACGTCCGACGTAATGTTTCAGGTCGTATTCGAATTCGGCAAGAAAAAGCGGATCGCGCTGAGCCTCGGCGTATGCGGCCTTCAACTCTTCAAGTGCGGGAATCAGCGTTTCGGCAACAAAAATCCCGCCGTAAGGGCCGAAATGGCCGAGGTTGTCAGGCAAGTTGTAAGGGGTCTCAGACATGGTATCTCCTGAAGGCAGAGTCAAAACGGAACGAACAGACGAACAAAAACCGCCGCTGGCCTCAGGCATGGTCAGCGACAAAACGCCGCCAACAGGTACGAGTACGTCCACCACAACTTTTGCGCATTCCGTTTCCTGCTTCAACAATTCCTGCGTCAACCACAAACCGACCTGCGTCTTGGGCCGGATCACTCGTCCAGCCACATTCCAACCGACTGCACGGCGGATACAAACGCTGCAATCTTCCCGGCGTCCTTGATTCCCTTACTGCTTTCGACACCTGACGACACATCCACCGCTGCCGGCCGAACACGAGCAATAGCCTCGGCAACGTTGTTTGCATCCAGGCCGCCGGAAAGAATGATCGGCTTGCCGAGATTCGAAGGAACAAGCGCCCAATCGAAAACCTCACCTCCACCGCCGTAACCGTCAACAAAAGCGTCGAGCAGAATCGCTTGCGCCGAAGGATACGCAGCCGCGTATTGTACCAAATCCATTCCGGACTTCACGCGCGCCGCTTTGACGTAGGGACGGTCGAACTGGCGACAATACGCTTCGTTCTCATCGCCGTGAAACTGCAGCAGATGAATGGGCACGGAAGCTAGCGTTTCCCGCACCGCAACCGGATCGGCGTTGACGAACAAGCCAACAATGGTCACGAAAGGCGGTATCTGACGCGCGAGCGCTGCTGCCGCCGGGAGATCGACGTAGCGCGGACTGGGCGGATAGAACACAAGACCGATCGCATCGGCGCCGGTTTCCACCGCCGCCTGCACGTCTCCGGGGCGGGTCAGTCCGCAAATCTTGATGCGAGGTTTCATTATTGGACTCCTTAAATCAGATCACTACCAGAGCATCCAGCAAAGCGTCTTGACAGACCGGCAAAGACCAGTGCGAATCGTAATTGACATCGCGTAGATACAGCCCAGCAGCCGAAAATGTCGGGGCAGCCAGACGCCGATCTTTCATCGCCAGCAAATCCGACATCCATGCCGGCGGGTGCTTGCCTTGCCCGATGTAAACCAAGCTCCCTACCAGATTGCGCACCATATGGTGCAAAAATGCGCCCGCCTCGAAATCGAAAACAACGAGGTCCCCGACGCGACGCACTTCGGCCCGGCGCATTGTCTTGCGCGGCGACTTGGCTTGACAATCGGCCGCACGAAAAGCGGAAAAGTCATGCTCACCGAGCAGCTGATTCGCCGCTTCCTGCATGGCTGCAACCTCAAGCGGCTGGTGACACCAACCGGCACGGCCGTGCCACACGCCGGTGCGTTGCGGACGATTGATCAGTAGATAGCGGTAGCATCGGCCAGTCGCTGAAAAGCGGGCATGAAAATCGCTGGATACCGGCTGCGCCCAGCGCACAGCCACTGACGGAGGCAAAAAGGTGTTGACGCCGCGGACCCAGGCTGTCAGCGGCCGTTCGGCTTCGCTGTCGAAATGCACCACCTGCCCCGTCGCGTGCACCCCGGCGTCGGTCCGACCGGCGCAAACGACACCGACCGGTTCGCCAGCGATCTGGGTGAGCGCCGCCTCCAACACGTCCTGCACAGTGTCGCCGGCCGGCTGTTTCTGCCAACCGTGAAATGCGCTACCGTCATATTCGATACCGAGTGCAAATCTCATAATGAGGAAAGATATAACCAGAACAGCACGAGAGCAATGATCGTAAAGATCACGATCAATGCATCGATTAAACCGAAGTCATCATGCCTGATTTCAAGGGCTTCGATTTCGCTCGCCACCGGCGCATCAAGCAGGGTCCGCCAGTCCCTCGGCCGCGGCAAGGCGTCAACGTAGCGGATGACCAGCATCAGTCGGACAACGCCACGATCCGGATCAATACCGACCGCGCGCAACGGTTGCAGCAAAGTGTGCGTTGCCGCAAGCAGATCATTGAAGGACATGGATTGCTGAATCGCTGCCAAGCCGAACAGAACCAATAGCAAGCGCCCAAGGTGCGTTACTCCCTCTAGCAAGCCTTCGTGAGTTGGCGCGTATCCTGAGTTCCAAAGCGCCTCTCCGGGAACCCCCCAGGAAAAAATCACGAGAAGGGAAAGGAGTAACCAGCGAGTACGCCAGATCAATCGCCAGCCCAATCGCAGAACCTTAACACCCAACAAGGGCACACTGGCAACGACAAGCGCCAGAATCATCCCGCTCAGTCCCTGAACCGCGAGCAGCAATACAATCCGGACGATCAAGCGCGTCGCAGGATTCAAAATAGTTTCCGACAATCGATTTTCCACAAGCATCGTCTATGAAACAATGAAAAGGCCGTAGCCCAAAAGAGCTACGGCCTCATTTTACCGAGCGGCAGACTTATCCGCCGATCCGCGCGAGAATGGCTTGAGCGTTTTCCTTTTGCGACGTATCGCCTTCATTGAGGACCTCATTCAGAAGTTCTCGGGCTCCCTCCAGGTCACCCATTTCCTCATAGGCTTTTGCCAGATCGAGCTTGGTCGCAACTTCCTCGTTCGTGTTGAATTCGAACTCGGGCAGCATTTCCTCGCTCGCTCCAGACTGCGGATTGACGACTACCTCCTCCGGCACAGAAGAAACGCTCCTCGCCTCTTCGATAACCGGCGGAACAGCCAGCTGAGTTTCCATCTGCATAGCTTCGAAATCGGGATTGACGTTGGTCGCAGCAAGCTGCGCTTGATCTTCATTTTCCAGATCATGCGCACGAACCTCATCGACAACGGGAGAAGAAACGATCATGGTCTCACTCTGCATGGCTTCGAAATCAGGGTTGACGTTCGTCGCCACCAACTGGCTCACTTCCTCTGTCTCCACTTTTTCGGATTTACCCGCATTTTCAATAGGCAATTCCTTTTCAGGCTCCGAAGCGAGATCAAGATCAATAGATGCCATGTCGAACGATGGCACTGCCGACTCCGAACGACCGGAGAAGTCCTTGCCGTCAAGTTCGACGTCAAACGCCAGACCATCGTCACCTTGGCGTTTTTCTAACGCTTCGGCTAATTGCTTCTCGGCTTCCGACGGAGCCACAGAAATATCGAAATCAAGTTCAGGAAGCTCGACTCGTTGCTCCTCAGCACGCGGCAAAGAAGTTTGCTCATCCGCTGCCAATTTCGCGACCTCGGCATCTTCAGCGCCGCCGGTTCCCAGATCGAAATCAAGAACATTAATCGCGTCACTTTCCGTTCCCACGTTCTCGGAGGATGGCTGGGCGGGCTTTTCCTCCTCCAGACCAAGATCGAAGTCGAGAACATTTGAAGGCGCCTCTGGCTCAGACAATCCAGGAATCCGCCCCTCTTCCTTCGGCGCAACGCCATCCTCTGACCCGAGATCGAAATCCAGATGATTGAAATCCGGCGTCTCGGTCTTGACAGCTTTATCCTGAGCTTCAGAATTCTCGCCCGATTCAACCTCGGTCAATTGTGACAAGCCGCCAGGCATAGTCACCGTATTCCGGATCGTTTCGGACGATACGATTACGGTCGCATTCGGATCGAAATTCGCTGTGGAGGTCACCCCTTTGAACATCGGATTGTCAGGATCCAGCTTGCGCCCCATGGCAGCAGCCTTCTCCCAGTCCATGCCGACACCGGATGTTTCACCGTAAAGCTCCGTAGCCAAACTCTCAAACTTGCCGGTATCGGCGCGATTGGCAAAGATTTCCAACAGTTTCAGATGAATCGCATAACGCTTGGGATCTTTCTGCTTGGCTTCAAGCAAAATTTCTTCGGCTTGCGCATCACGCCCATACGCCATATAGACATCGGCTTCTGCCACGGGATCGACCTCGTCCGTATCGATGCTTCCCGGACCGGCCTGGCTGAAGTCGGTATGCACCGGCGTATGCGAGGTATCGACGCTCTGTCCGCCGGTGTTGCGGAAAACCGAATTCGCCGACAAGCCGCTGCTTTGCGGAGACAAAGTACTGCTCAAATCGAGCGGCGCTTCTTCTTTCTTGCTTTCGCGACGACGACGCGCATAGAACAGGCCAGCCAGCAACGCAAGGATGCCCCCACCGCCGGCCAAAGTCAGCGGATTATCGAGCAAACTCGCGAAGAAACCAGGCTCTTCGGGCGGAGGCGGCGGAGGTACCGGTTTGGGTTTCGGCTTCGGCATCTCGGCAGCAGGTTCGGACTTGGGTTCCGGTTTAGCAGCCGGTTCCGGCGCCTTTTCTACAACAGGCGGGACTGGCGCTGCTGGAACCGGTCCAGGTTCCGTTTTGGCGGGAGTGGAATCCGCTTGCGGCGCCGGAACGGGGGGCAACTCCGGCTTGGCAGCTTCGATAACCGGCGGCTGAGACATCGGCTCAACCTTGGCTGCCGCCTGTTTCTGCAACTCCGCCAAGTTCTGACTCTTCAATTCGAGGAGCTTTTGCAGTTCAGCGACGTTCTTCTCGAGCATCGCATTACGTTCATTAGCTTCCTTGAGCGCCTGCTCCCTGGCGATCAAATCTTCCTCGGCACCTTTACCGGTTCCGGCAACAGATCCCGGCGCAATCACCGTGCTGGAAACCTTCAACTGATCCTTTGCATCGGAGCCTGGCGCCACCTTTTCTTCGACACGCGCCGTAATTTTCCCGGAGACTTCCTGTTGGGCCAAGTCATCCTTTTCGACCGATTTCGCGGCCACGGCGGCCAACCGAGTACGATAGGCGTTCCAATCAGAACTCTGCTTGACGACAATCTGACGCGCTTCCTTCTCGCTAACGCTCTCGACGATGGACTTCTCAGGAATCGAAAGAATCTTCCCGGCACGCAGTCGATTCATATTGCCGCCATCGAAAGCTTCTTGATTCGCGCGCAGCAAGCCGACCAACATCTGTTCCAGCGTGACACCATCGGGTTTGTTGGCGACGGCGATCTTGCGCAGGGTCTCCCCCTGTTTGACTTTGTGCGATTCCTGTTTTTCAGGCGTCGCCATTTCCTGTACTGGCGCGACCGGTATTCTCTTACCCTTCACGGCGCTGAGCGCACGCGAACGCGTATCGGCGTCAATCTCCCCTCCCTTGGAGGACGGCCCGGACGCCATGCCCTGCGCGGCTTTCACCGTCGCCACAGGCGCCGGAGCACGGGAGAGCATCTCGGGGGGATCGAGCAGGAAAGTAAACTCGCGAACGAGGCGCCCGGAGGCCCAGTTGAGTTCAAGCAGCATGTCGATGAACGGATCGTTGATCGGCCGATCCGACGTCAGCTTGATCACCGATTGCCCATCGGCGCGCTTGCCAAGGTTGAAACGAATGCTGAGCAGTGACGTCGCATAATCCAGACCAGCCTGCTTGAAGGTTTCTGGCGAAGCCAATTGCGCTTTCATGTCCGACAGCTCTTTCGCCGTCGCCGAAACCTCGATTTCTGCACGCAACGGTTGCCCAAGCGCCGAAAAAACGACAATCTTCCCCAATCCTGCCGCATTTGCCGGAGCGGAAACGCCAGAAAGAGCCAGACAGGATGCCACCGCGATCACGGAAGCACGCAGTCCGGATGAAAATGGTGCGCGATAAGTTCGTTTATTCACGGCTCCACCCTGAGCATCCAAATAGTGATTATTAAAATAACATCATGCATTTAGCGATGCAAGCTAAACTTGCTTATGATGTTGCGACCGTTGACAAAAAAAACCGGAGCGTAAGCCCCGGTTTTTTCAGGAAAAACACAATCAAGCGTCGAGCAGGATGCGCAACATCCGGCGCAGTGGTTCGGCCGCACCCCACAGCAGTTGGTCACCCACCGTGAAGGCGCCGAGGTATTCCGGCCCCATGGCTAGCTTGTGCAGTCGGCCGACTGGGATGGTCAGGGTACCGGTCACGGCGGCCGGCGTCAGTTCGCGCTCGGTGATCTCGCGTTCGTTGGGTACGACCTTCGCCCAGGAATTACTGCTGGCGATGATGTCCGACACTTCGTCGAGTGGAACATCTTTCTTCAACTTGATCGTCAGCCCCTGCGAGTGGCAACGCATGGCGCCAATGCGCACGCACAAGCCGTCGATGGGAATGCTGCCCGGCGAACGGAACGGGGGGCGACCAAGAATCTTGTTGCATTCGGCACCGCCCTTCCATTCCTCCTTCGACTGTCCGTTATCGACCGGAACATCGATCCAAGGAATCAAGCTACCAGCGAGCGCCGTATTACGGAAGTTCGTCGTCGGGAAGCTGGCGGCGCGCATGGTCTCGGCAACCTTGCGGTCGATATCGAGAATCGCCGAAGCCGGATCAGCGAGATCGGATTTAACCGCGTCGTGCAGGGCGCCCATCTGGGCGAGCAGTTCACGCATGTTCTGAGCCCCCGCCCCGGAGGCGGCTTGGTAGGTCATCGCCGACACCCACTCGACGAGGTCGTTCCGGAACAGCCCCCCCAATCCCATCAGCATCAACGAAACGGTACAGTTACCGCCAATCCAGTTCTTTCCACCCTTGGCCAGCGCATCCTTGATCACGTTCAGGTTAACCGGATCGAGGACGATTACGGCATCCTTCTCCATGCGCAGTGTTGACGCGGCATCGATCCAGTGGCCGTTCCAACCCGCGGCGCGTAGCTTCGGGAAGACTTCCTTGGTGTAATCGCCCCCCTGGCAGGTCAGGACGACGTCCATCTGTTTGAGCCTGTCGATCGACATCGCGTCGTGCAGCACGCCGCCTTCCTTGCCGCCAAGCGCCGGCGCCTTGCCGCCGACCGACGACGTCGAAAAATACACCGGTTCGATGTGCGCAAAATCACCTTCATCGACCATGCGCTGCATGAGCACCGAACCCACCATACCGCGCCAACCAACCAGACCGACCTTCTTCATGTCATTTGCCTCGCTAAATGCGGATCAACACAAAAATCAAAGCGCCGCCAAAACAGCGTCGCCCATCGCCTTCGTTCCGACGCGCTTCATCCCCGGCTCGTAAATATCGCCAGTACGATAACCTTGCACCAAAACTTTCTTCACAGCGCCTTCGATGCGCAGCGCCGCATCCTCTAAACCGAACGTATAACGCATCATCATCGCCACCGACAGGATCGTCGCCAGCGGGTTGGCCACGCCCTGTCCGGCAATGTCCGGTGCCGAACCGTGGCTGGGCTCGTAGAGCCCCTTGTTGTTCTCGTCGAGCGAGGCGGACGGCAGCATGCCGATCGAGCCGGTGAGCATCGACGCTTCGTCGGAGAGAATATCGCCAAACATGTTGCCGGTCACCATCACGTCAAACTGCTTGGGCGCCTTGACGAGCTGCATCGCGGCGTTATCCACCAGCATGTGCGACAACTCGACGTCCGGATATTCGGGCGCCAGTTCGTTCATCACGTCGCGCCAGAGTTGGGTCGTTTCGAGAACGTTCATCTTGTCAACCGAGCACAACTTCTTGTTGCGCTTGCGTGCAGCCTCGAACGCGACGCGTCCGATGCGGCGAATTTCGCTCTCCGTATAGTGCATGGTATTGAAACCGAAGCGCTGCTCCTTGCCGTCCACCGAACGCATCTCGACACCTCGCGGTTGACCGAAATAGATGTCGCCGGTCAGTTCGCGCACGATCATGATGTCGAGACCGGCGACCACTTCCGGTTTCAGCGTCGAAGCGTTGGCCAGTTCGGGATACAAAATAGCCGGACGCAGATTAGCGAACAGGCCGAGATCCTTGCGAATGCCGAGCAAGCCGCGCTCCGGCCGCTGTTCGCGCGGATGGGCATCCCACTGCGGCCCCCCGACTGCGCCGAGCAGAACGGCATCGGCTTCCCGGGCCAGTTTCTGCGTCGCTTCCGGATACGGATTACCGGTGGCATCGACGGCGCAACCACCGAGCAGCGCCTCTTCCAGTTCCAGCTTCAGATCGAGGGCGTTGAGGACGCGCACGGCCTCGGCCACGATTTCCACACCGATGCCGTCACCCGGCAACACACAAATCTTCACTATACCTTCCTTATTTCAGATGAATTCTCAGGAGAACAACCAGGGCTGCTCGGCGCGACGCCGTTCCTCGTAAGCTCGAATCATGTCGGCATGACGCATGGTCAGCCCGATATCGTCCCAACCGTTGAGCAGGCATTCCTTGCGGAAAGCATCAATAGAGAACGGAATCGTGTGTCCATCGGGGCAAACCACGGTCTGCGATGGCAGATCGACCACCAGTCGGTATCCCGGCGTCGTCATAACGAGCTGGAACAAAGCTTCGATTTCGTTGGCCGGCAGCACGATTGGCAGAATGCCATTCTTGAAGCTGTTGCTGAAAAAAATGTCGGCGAAACTCTCGGCGAGGATGACTCGGAAACCGTAATCGAGCAAAGCCCACGGCGCATGCTCGCGCGAACTCCCGCAGCCGAAATTCTGCCGAGCCAGCAAAATCTGTGCGCCCTGATAGCGCTCTTGGTTGAGCACGAAATTCGGGTTGCGCGGCCGCTTGCTGCAGTCGGCGCCTGGCTCGCCAACGTCCATGTAGCGCCACTCGTCAAACAGGTTCGGTCCAAAGCCCGAGCGTTTGATCGATTTCAGAAACTGCTTCGGGATAATTGCATCGGTGTCGACATTCGAACGATCGAGCGGCGCGACCAACCCGTCCAGGCGTACAAACTTTTCCATGGTTACCTTTACAAATAATCTTAACGCGTCGCTGCCCGCTCGATAGCCTGGCCACCTTTTTCGATATCTTTGCCCAGTCCTTGCACCGTGTTGCAGGCGGCAAGTATTGAGGCAGAAGCGATCAAGAACGCGATGAAAGCTGACTTATTCACGAATGTCTCCTCAAAGCAAATCACGAACATCAACAAAGTGGCCTGCAATTGCCGCGGCCGCCGCCATCGCCGGACTGACCAGGTGCGTGCGTCCGCCCGCGCCCTGCCGCCCTTCGAAATTACGGTTCGAGGTCGATGCGCATCGCTCGCCCGGCTCCAACCGGTCGGCATTCATCGCCAGACACATCGAGCAACCGGCCTCACGCCACTCGAAACCGGCGTCGATGAAAATCTTGTCCAGCCCCTCCTGCTCGGCCTGCTTCTTGACCAACCCGGAACCGGGAACCGCCAGCGCCTGCTTGATGTTCGCGGCAACGCGCCGACCGCGCAGGATCGCAGCAGCAACGCGCAAGTCCTCGATACGCGAATTGGTGCAGGAACCGATGAAAATCTTGTCGACCTTGATCTCCTTGATCGGCATATTGGGATTAAGCCCCATGTACTGCAGTGCGCGCTCGGCGCTCTCGCGCTTGATCGGATCGGACATCTTCGCCGGATCGGGCACCTTGTCGCTAACCGGGACAACCATCTCTGGCGACGTACCCCAGGTCACCTGCGGCTGAATCTCCTCGGCGCGCAGGTCGATCACGCAATCGAAGCGTGCGCCCTCGTCGCTGTGCAACGTGCGCCAGTAAGCCACGGCAGCGTCCCACTGCGACCCCGTCGGGGCAAACGGGCGCCCCTTGAGATAATTGATCGTCACGTCGTCAACAGCGACAAAGCCCATGCGCGCTCCGGCCTCGATCGCCATGTTGCACAACGTCATGCGTCCTTCCATCGACAATCCGCGAATCGCGCTACCGCCGAACTCGATGGCATAACCGGTACCGCCAGCAGTACCGATGCGGCCGATGATCGCCAGAGCGACATCCTTGGCCGATACACCCTTGCCGAGCCGGCCTTCGACGCGGATCAGCATGGTTTTCGATTTCTTCTGCAGCAGACACTGCGTGGCCATCACATGCTCGACCTCGGAGGTGCCGATACCCATCGCCAGACAGCCGAAAGCACCGTGCGTGCTCGTATGCGAGTCGCCGCAAACGACCGTCATCCCGGGCAAGGTCGCGCCGTTTTCCGGTCCGATGACATGCACGATGCCTTGGCGGACATCCTTGAACGGAAAATAAGCCAGCGCGCCGACTTCGCGGATATTGGCGTCGAGCGTCTCCACCTGCAGGCGTGAAACGGGATCCTCGATACCACGTTCCCAATGATTGGTCGGCGTGTTGTGATCGGCGGTGGCAACGATCGAAGATACGCGCCAGGGTTTGCGCCCGGCCAGTTTGAGTCCCTCGAAGGCTTGCGGACTGGTTACTTCATGGACCAGATGGCGGTCGATATACAGCAGCGCTGTCCCATCGTCCTCCTCATGCACGACATGGCTTTGCCAAAGTTTCTCGTATAAATTTTGCGACATCTTTCTGCTATCCGGAAAATCAGGCCAAAGGGCCAAAACAGCGTTCGATTATCGCACGGGACGCACGGACTGTCAGCCCGTGACGCGCCATGCTGTCACCGAAAAACCGTGTTTAATTTCGCCGTCAACGGCGTTTGCGCGCCGCAATATAGAGCGGCATCACGCGGTCGGCATAAACCTGAAGATCGGCGATGCGCGAATCGTGAGACGGATGCGTCGACAGCCATTGCGGGATGCCATTGTCGGAGGCACGCGCCATCTTCTGCCAGAGTGAAATCGCCGCATGCGGATCATAGCCGGCGCGAGCGGCCAGTTCGACGCCGATCCGGTCTGCTTCTTGCTCCATCTCTCGTGAATTCGGCCGCATGAAGGCTAGATCGCCAACCGTACCCAGAACGTTCTGGCCGATATCCGCATCGATTCCGAAATAGGAACCGATCAGCACACCGCCGATTGCTGCCGCCACGCTAACCCCCGCCGCCTGCCCGGCTTTCTCGCGCCCGTGTTCGCGCAAAGCATGGGCGATTTCATGCCCCATGACCGCTGCCAGTTCGTCGTCGGAAACATCCAGGCGCTCGATCAGCCCACTGTAGACCGCCATCTTGCCGCCCGGCATGCACCAGGCGTTGAGTTCCTTCGAGGCGATCACGTTACTTTCCCAGTGCCAGCGCGGCGCATCCGACCGAAAAACCGCCGTCGCTGGAATCAGTCGCGCGGCGATCGCACGCACACGCTGCAATTGAACCGAATCGCGATTCAACAGCTTTTTGGCCTGCGCCTCGTTCAGGGTTTCCCGATACGCCTTCTCAGCAGAGCGATTGACCTCGGCTGCGGAAACAAGCATGGTCTGCTGGCGGTCGACGGCGACCGCTCCGCCCGAAGTCGTCTGCACCGTCGCGCATCCCGCCACGAAAGCCGAACTCAACGCCAGCACGGACAATAAAGAGCCGAATCGGCAACCCCTGAATCTGAAAACCATTTCCCGGTTCCTCATTTGTAACTTGCCAATGGACAACAGCCAGCGCTTATTGTTCACGCATGCTGCCCCCTGGAATCCAGCGAGCCACCACCAGAAAACCGACAAGCGAGTACGCCGTACCCAGCAACATTGCTGCTTCCCCCCCCAGGCTATCCCAGACCCGCCCGCTGAGCAGACCTCCGAACAGCCCCCCGGCGCCGAACGACAAGCTCGAATAGATGGCTTGCCCACGCGCGCGCAAACGACCGGGAAACCAGCGATTGACCGCGGCGATCGCCGTGGCATGAAAAGCGCCGAAGGTGATGCCATGCATCAGCTGCGCCAGAACTTGGGCAAAAAGAGAGTCTGCTCCACAACCAATCAGGACGAAACGCACGATACCGACGGCAAAGCTCGCCAGCAAAATGGTCCGCAGACTGAAGCGGCGCATCAATGGCGCCATGTACACAAAAACAACGATTTCAGCGACAACCCCCAGAGAGAACAATGCACCGACCAGTGTCTTGGCATAACTGTGCTCGGTGAGGAAGATCGAATAGAAGATATTCAGCGCCGCATGCGCAGCAGACATCAAAAAGCAGCCGGCGAACAGTGCCTTGACCTGCGGTTGACGCATGACTTCACCGACAGGCGCCGGCTCGTCTAAATGATGATGGGTCGGCGCTTCGGGAAGCAGCAGGGAGCACATCAGGATGCCGGCCAACAGCGCGAACGTCATCCAGACCAGGCTGAACACAGGCAAATGGTCGAGCAACGCTCCCGCTCCCATCACAGCGACAATAAAACCGATCGACCCCCACAACCGGATGCGACTGTAGCGTGCCGCGTGCTCATGCAGATGATCGAAAGTCAGGGCTTCAACCAAAGGCAACGAGGCGACCCAAAACACGGCCAAGAGCACCATGACCAAAAACAGCCACTCAAAGCGGGTGAGGAAAAAGAACTGTGTAAAGACGATCAGGGCGGCAAGGCCGGTAAAACGAATAACGGGTACGCGCTGACCAAGGCGATCGGCAATCATTCCCCAAAGATACGGCCCGAACAGACGCATGAACTGCATCAGCGACATCAACAGGCCGATGTCCCAGGCCGACAGGGAAAGCGACTGGAAATAAAGCCCGAAGTAGGGAAAAAAAACGCCGATAAAGGCGAAATAAAAAAAATAGTAGCTAGAAAGGCGCCAGTAGGGAAGAAGATGCATCCGGCCATTTTACCGGATGCATTTCCGGAATCGCCGTTTTATCTGGCGGCCTGTTGACCGGCGCGATACGCCAGCATCAGGTGATACAGATCGTCCTTGACCTTGACGCGCTGTTTTTTCAAATCTTCCATCGTGAAATCGTGAACGGGCATATCGTGCTCTTCAAGATCTTCGACCTTCCCAGTCAAGCGGTGGTACTTGGAATACAAGCTGGCAAACATCGGATTGATATTGCGCAGGGTAGCGATAGCATCTTCCATTTCCGGAAATTCGCTGTGCAGATCGTGGTGTTCGACGTACATTTCGGGTTCTCCTCCTTAGTCAGCAGTCAGGCAACTACCTCAACCTAGGAAGCGCTGAATAAACGGCTGCATTGCGCTTTTTCTCCCCACCAATTTTTTCTGCGCTTCCCAATCAAAACTAGCGTGATGTGATTCTGCCCGGAATTGGCGCAGTTGAACAGATCACGTCGCCACATTGTGCCCGATGGCGAAGCGCATGGTCGATCAGCACCAGTGCCAGCATGGCCTCGGCGATCGGCGTCGCCCGAATGCCGACGCAGGGATCGTGTCGACCATGTGTCTCGACCATCGCCGCTACGCCGGCCAGGTCCACCGACTGGCGAGGCAAGCGGATGCTCGATGTCGGCTTGACAGCCATGCGCACCACGATGTCCTGGCCGGTGGAAATCCCCCCCAGAATGCCGCCCGCGTTGTTCGACCCGAATCCCTCGGGCGTCAATTCATCGCCGTGTTCGCTGCCTTTCTGTTCGACGCAGGCAAATCCCGCCCCGACCTCGACCCCCTTGACGGCATTGATTCCCATCATCGCATAGGCGATTTCGGCATCGAGACGGTCGTAAACCGGTTCGCCCCATCCCGGCGGCACACCAGTCGCGGCAACACTGATCTCGGCCCCGACCGAATCGCCTGACTTGCGCAGATCGTCCATGTAGGCCTCAAGCTGGGGAACGATCGCCGCATCCGGGGCGAAAAAAGGATTCGCGTCGATCTGCGCCGCATCGACAAAAGAAATATTGATCGGGCCAAGTCGGCTCATCCAGCCTTGGATCGTCACGCCGTAGCGCGCTTTCAGCCATTTTCTGGCAATTGCACCGGCCGCGACGCGCACGGCCGTTTCACGCGCCGACGAGCGGCCACCGCCGCGGTAGTCGCGGAAACCGTATTTCTGCGTATAGGTATAGTCCGCGTGCCCCGGCCGGAAGGTCTCGGCGATGTTGCCGTAATCCTTGCTGCGCTGATCTTGGTTGCGGATCAGGAGACCGATGGGCGTGCCGGTCGTTTTCCCCTCGAAAACGCCGGAGAGAATCTCGACCGTATCCGGTTCGCGGCGCTGCGTGACATGGCGCGACGTCCCCGGCTTGCGCCGGTCGAGTTCGGCCTGAATGTCGGCTTCGGAAAGCTCCAGGCCCGGCGGACAGCCGTCTACGACACAGCCAATGGCCGGGCCGTGCGATTCGCCGAAGGAAGTGACCGTAAAAAGAGTACCGAAAGTATTGCCGGACATGAGTTTCTCGGGAGCGTTAGAATGACGGAAAGTCTATCACAGCCGGGCTTTGATGCCCCCGATACGCCAATGACGACACCCCCCAAACCCAAGCGCCCGGCGGCAACGCCGCCGACAAGCAAACCGAGACAACAGCGTGCGCCGACACCAAATCCGCTGCGCCAGGCCGACGCCCGCTGGCAGCGAACCGTACGCTACGGCTGGGACAAAGGTGGCGCCAAGGGGGGAAGATAGAACGTCTTTTCGTTTCTCCGGCTTTGGCGCTGCCCCCAGGTGCCCTCGCACCCGGGGCTTGCTGTTAGCGATTACCGCTCCAGCTCAACCGGAACGAAGATCGTCGCATTATCGCGCCGAATCAATAGGGCAACGCGTTTTGAAGCCTTGTCGAGCAAACCGCGCATTTGCGAAACGCTGCTGACCGGCTCACCGTTAACCGAAAGCACGACATCGCCCGGACGAATCCCGGCCCGGGCCGCGTTACCGCTGGCATCCTCGATCAGCAAACCGCCCTTGTCGATATCGAGTTGCCGGCGTTCACCCGCGGTTAACGGCCGCAACGCTAGACCAAGACGACCATGCGCCGACGACTTGTCGTCGGCACTAGCACTGGCATCCGCCTTCTGTGCGCCGATTTTGACCTCGATTTCGCGCATTTCGCGCTTACGCCAGATTTTCAGCTTCGCCTTTTCTCCGGGACGAATATCCGCCACCAGCGAAGGCAATTCCCCCGAATTGGTAATCTCGGTACCGTTCAACGCCAGAATCACATCACCAGGCTCAATCCCGCCCTTAGCTGCCGGACTATCCTGTTCGACGGAACTAACCAGCGCACCGGCCGGCGTTTTGAGCCCGAAGGATTCGGCCAGCGATTGGTTAAGACTCTGGATGGTGATACCAAGCCGACCGCGCTGCACCTTGCCGTACTTCACAATCTGATTCTCAACCTTGACGGCAACCTCAATCGGGATAGCAAAGGATAGCCCCTGATAGCCACCGGTACGACTGTAGATCTGCGAGTTGATACCGATGACCTCGCCCGCCATGTTGAACAACGGTCCACCGGAATTCCCGGGATTGACCGCAACGTCGGTCTGAATAAAGGGAACGTAATTTTCATCCGGCAAGGTGCGCGACTTGGCCGAAATGATCCCCGCCGACGCGCTGTTTTCAAAACCGAACGGTGAACCAATCGCCAGTACCCATTCACCAACACGCGTGTTAGCGGTGCTGCCGACTTTCACCGTTGGTAGGTTGCGCGCGTCGATCTTAAGCACAGCGACATCGCTGGGCTTGTCGACGCCAAGAACCTTGGCTTTGAACTCGCGCTTGTCGATGAGCTTGACGACAACCTCGTCGGCACCATCTATCACATGAGCGTTGGTCAGCACGATGCCATCGCCACGCAGGATAAAGCCAGAGCCCTGGCCACGCACCACTCTTTCCCCACCACGCTGCGGCATTTGGGGGACACCAAAACGCCGGAAAAATTCGTAGAACGGATCGTTGGGATCGAGCTGGGGAAAACCGGGCAATTCCTGATTTCTGACTTTGCCGCTGACGCTGATATTGACCACGGCCGCCCCGTTATTGGCGACGATGGCACTCATATCGGGCAACCGCGCCGCTGGCGTAGCAGGATGATTTGCTGCAGCAACGGCCGGGGCCGCCTGCGTGGCAGCACTGACCGACCACAATCCTTTCCCACTCCCGATTGAATAGGCGCCACTCAACGCCGAAGCCAAAACCGCAGCGATGACACTTCGTTTCAAAGTTTGATAATTCATAGCTCCTCTCCTGTTGGGCAACCGCCAAATGTTGGCAATCACGTTGCAATGATCAAAGCCTACAACCAGAAAACTTAAGAATGACTTAAAGCACTTGGTAATGGTTCCGGCTACTATTAGTCTTCAGGCTTATCGAAGCTGTGGCTCACCTCGATTCTTGATGCGACTCTTTTTTGCACTCTGGCCGCCGGCGCAAGCCGCTGTCAAGCTCGACCGGATCGCGCGCTCGACGACCCGAAACCTGGGCGGGCGTCCGACCCGGCGGGAAACACTGCACCTCACCTTGGCATTTCTCGGCGAGGTCGAGGAATGTGACGTGTCGAGGCTGGTTGTGACGGCTCAGGGTATCGGGAGCGCACCTTTTGAACTGGAAATCGACTGCCTGGACCGCTGGCACCATAACCGCCTGCTCTGGGCCGGTTGCCGTAAGCCCCTCCCCGCCCTATTTGATCTGGTTTCAAACATGCGCGGCACGCTTCATCAAGCTGGTTTCATCGCCGGTAAGCGGGAAGCGCCGTTCACGCCCCATGTCACGCTGATCCGCAAATTGCCGGAAAACGCCTGGGCAAATGAGCTGCCGACAATCGAACCGATCCACTGGCCTTGCAAGGAATTTGCCTTGGTACGTTCGCGACTCTCGGAAATCGGCCCGGCTTATGAAAGCCTCGCCAAGTTTCCGTTGATCGGGCGCTGAGTTTCAAGACATCGGCGAAAATACAACGCGTGCCAGCAAGCCGCCACCTGGTGCATCATCCAAAACCACTTGTGCCCCATGCCGCTGTGCAATCGTGCGAACAATCGAAAGCCCCAGGCCGGCACCTGTTCTTATATTGACATCTTCGCCCCGGCGATAGAAACGATCGAAAACGCGTTCGCGCTCCGCGGCCGGAATCCCAGGCCCGTTGTCGACAACGTCCAGAAAAGGTCCGGCCTCGGTCAAACCGCAGGAAACGTCCACCTGTCCACCGACAGGGGTATAGCGCACAGCGTTGCCGACCAGATTGGACAACAGAATGCGCAGCGCCTCGGCATCTCCGCGCACCTGTGCCGTTTCGTCGAAGCGCGCCAGACCGAGGTCGATTCCTCGCTCTTCGGCGAGGCGTTGATGCGCGGTGACGACCTGCCGGGACAGATCGGCCAGTCCGACCGTTTCAAAACGGAATCCAGCCGCCCCCGGCTCCTGGCGTGCCAGTGTCAACAACTGCTGAACGGCGTGACTGGCGCGCTGCAGCCCGCTCTTAAGCTCGTTCAACGCCACGCACCGCTCCTCTTCCGATACGGCGCGTTCGACGAGTTGCGTCTGCAGCTGCAACGCAGTCAAAGGGGTGCGCAATTCATGTGCCGCGTCGGCGACAAAGGCGCGCTGCGAATCCAGTGCGATTTTCAACCGCGCCAGCAGATCGTTGAGCGAAGACACCAGAGGCCTCACCTCTTCCGGCACGTCTGGATCGCGCAAGGGTTCGAGCAAATCGGGCGTGCGCGCCTCGACCGCCTTGGCAATTTGTGCCAGCGGTCGCAAACCACGGGCCACCAGAAACCAGATCAGTGCGCCGAGCACCGGCAACAGGATGACAAAGGGCTTCAGTGTCCGCCAGGCGGCATCGGCGGCCAACCGTTGGCGCACACGCATCGGTTGCGCCACCGAAATAGTCAGGCCCTGATACTGGATAGCGAAAATCCGCCACTCGCCCTCCAAGGTTTCTGCCGTCGAAAAACCGAGGCGGGTCAGCGTCGGCAATACCTGACGCGGACGCGAATAATAAATGCTCAGCCCGTTCCGATCCCAGATGCGAATTACATAATCCAGACTATCGTCGCCGGCCAGCGCCTCTGCCGAGCCGAAAAATGTCCGATCGCGCAGTGACATCGCGATCTGCTGCAACTGGTAGTCGAAAATCGAGCCGGCCTCATCCCGTGCAGCGCGATAGGTAGCCCAGCCGCCAAGCAGCATGACCACGAGAATAGCGCCAAGCAGCGCCACCAGCAGATCGTTGCGGATTGATCTCACGGTGGCGGCACCCGGTAGCCAACGCCGCGAACGTTTCGGATCCAATCGGCACCAAGTTTGCGGCGCAGGGAATGGATATGGACCTCGACCGCGTTGCTCCCGACCTCTTCGTCCCAGCCGTAAATGCGATCTTCGAGTTGGGCGCGGGACAAGGGCACACCAGGCTGTTCGAGCAGGGCGTGAAGCAAAGAAAATTCACGGCCGGAAAGATTGACCGGCACACCGTCGAGATAGACCTCATGCGTCGCTGGATTGAGTAAAAGGGGGCCATGCTCGATCACGGGTGAAGCCCGCCCGGCCTGCCGCCGAAGCAAGGCGCGAATGCGTGCCGACAATTCGTCGAGATCAAATGGCTTGACCAGATAATCATCGGCCCCGGCGTCAAGACCCTTGACGCGATCGACGACTGAATCGCGCGCGGTGATCACCAGCACGGGCAGATCGACGCCTTTCCGGCGCAATCCGGCAAGCAAATCAAGCCCGGATTGGCCCGGCAGCCCCAGATCGAGCACGAGCAAATCATAAACGTCGTTGGCCACGGCCAGTTCCGCGACCGCGCCATCGCGCACCCAATCCACCGTATAACCGTCCTGGCGCAATCCATTCTGCACACTGGCGCCGATCATCGGGTCATCTTCAACGAGTAACAAACGCATCCCTGCTCCACGCGAAGCTCATCAACCCTTGTATTATCCTGCAAGGATTGCCATAGATCAGTGCGCTTCCTCGACCATCAGCCAGATGCTCCGACTTTCGCCTCGATCATAAGTCGTAGCGTCGATCGAACGTCGCGTGTGATCAACGCTCTGCTGGACACTTCCCCCCAACTCGATCCATTCGCCAAGACGGCCGGAAACCGTTGTCGACAATTGCTGAGATGAAACGCTACCGTACCCGGCATGACTGGGTTCATCGAAAGCGGAACGAATTTCGAGGCTGACCCGGTCGCCGTTCAGTCGGGGAACCGCGACGAATCCCTGTCCGACGTCCCGATAAACGATGCTGTCGCTGACCACGGCGCCGCCGGGAACGGGCACGATCTGGCGCATTGGTAACGGCAACGAACGGCCGACATGGATATGCGCACGACCACCATCCACGACCTGGACTGATTGGAGCGCCCGCTCCTGCCTACTGGACTGGGCCGAATCTCCCTGTACCCGGACCACGGAATCGCCCCGGCGAATCTCGATGCGCGTGCCGACCGTCCCCGGCCTGCCAGACTCAGTCAGGCGCACATGCTCGCCCGCTGCGACAGAACCGGAAACGCCGACGGCCTCGCGCCGGCGCTCACTTACTCGATCCTGACTGACATGGATCACCAACCGGCGCGCCGGCCGGTCGATTGCTGCCAGCGCCTCCCGCAAGGCTTCAAGATTGCGGGGCGAGGCACGCACGATCAATTGCCCGCTCATGCCGGAGAGCGTTCCGCCCGGCTCGACAAGGTGCCGTAAGACCGGAAGCACCTCCTCGACGGTACGATGGCGAAGCGCAATGATTTCCATCTGTTGCTGCGCCAGCAAAGGCAGGGCGACCAACAGGGCAAGGCAGGCAAAAATCCGGCGCATGGCGGCTCTCCATGGGATTCGAAGCGGATCATCTTAATCCGAAAATCCGCCCCGCCGGAAAATCGATAGCTAACCAAACGCTTTGTCGCGATGGAAAACGCCGATGACGCCATTTCCGCCTATGGTAGGCAAAACCATCGGTTTATGCCGAAAAAGCGTATCTCGCCACTCAAGCAACGCCCGACAAGTTTTAACGGAAAAACTCCTCCAGCCTGACAAATACTTCGTGCTCGGCACTATGCCGGCGTACGACAAGCACGTCCTCCAGCTTCTCGACCTGCTTGACCATCTGGTCAAGCCGCGTATCTTCGTTAACCATCAGCCAGATGCGGCTGGTTTTCCCGTTACCGACCGGCATGCAGAGAATGCCTTCGACGTTGTAGGCGCGGCGCGAAAACAGACCGACCACGTGCGACATCACACCGGCATGGTTATTCACGTCGATTTCGAGCACCGTGCGTTCGAGCGCGCGGAATTCCGGTTTGCAGATTGAATTCATTTTCACCCTCCGATCATGTCTTTGTTGGCCGCACCGGGCGCCACCATCGGCAACACCTGTTCGCGCATCTCGATGCTGGCGTGGATCAGTGTCGGCCCGCGCGTGTTCATAGCCGTGGCAAGTGCCGCGCGCGGATCGTCGACACCGTCGAGATCGAGCGTCTTCCAGCCAAAACCTTCGGCGACCTTGATGAAATCGGGTACGCCCTTGAACTTCGACGCAAACGCCCGCTCGCCGTAAAACATCGTCTGCTGCTGCAACACCAGTCCGAGCGATGAATTGTTCATGAGCACGACCTTGACGTTGGCATCTTCCTCGGCTGCCGTGGCGAATTCCTGGACGTTCATCAGGATACTGCCGTCGCCGGAGAAACAAACCACCGTGCGTTGCGGTTCGGCAAGGGCGGCGCCGATGGCTGCCGGCAGACCGAACCCCATCGTCCCAAGTCCGCCCGAAGTCAGCCACTGGCGCGGTCGTCGCAGCGGGTACGCCTGCGCGACCCACATCTGATGCTGGCCGACGTCGGTCGTGATCGTTGCCTCGTCGTCAACGTTCTCGGCAACGGCGCGAATCAAGCCGTACGGCGTGCGCGGATCGCCGACACCCGGCATGCGCAACGGATACGCCGCTTTCAATTCCGCGACACGTGAAAGCCAGGGTTCTCGCAAGGCTGGCGCCAGCTTCGGTGCAAGCTGTCCGAGAACAGCCTTGACGTCGCCCCGAATGGCGACATGCGCCGCCTTGATTTTGTCGAGTTCGGACGGATCGATATCGATATGGACGATTTTGGCTTGCGGACAGAACGCCGACACCTTGCCCGTCGCCCGGTCGTCGAAGCGCGCACCAACGGCGATCAACAGATCGCATTCGTCGAGCAGCAGATTGGTGAAACGCGCCCCGTGCATGCCGAGCATGCCGAGCGCAAGCGGATGATCGGCCGGCATGGCGCCCAGCGCCATCAGTGTCATCACCGTCGGCAATCCCAACTTCTCGGCAAATGACACGGCCTCCGCAGCGGCGCCAGAATGGATGACGCCGCCGCCAAGGTAGAGAATCGGACGCTGCGCAACGTTGATCATGGCGGCGGCGCTTGTCACCGATTGGCCATCGACCGGCGGCAAAGCTTGCGCCCTGCCCGGTTCTGGCCATTCCCGGACTTCGACCACCTGGTTCTGGACATCCTTGGGAATATCGATCAACACCGGGCCGGGCCGGCCGGACGCCGCGATCTGGAAGGCACGCGGAATGACCTCGAACAATTCTTCAGCCGAGCCGACGAGAAAATTGTGCTTGGTGATCGGGATGCTCATACCGTAGGTATCAACCTCCTGAAAAGCGTCGGTACCGATCATCGACTGCGGCACTTGCCCGGTGATCGCCACCAGTGGAATCGAATCGAGTTTGGCGTCGGCGATCGCCGTCATCAGGTTGGTCGCCCCCGGCCCCGATGACGCAATGCACACGGCGACCTCGCCCGTCGCCCGCGCCATACCCTGAGCGATGAAACCGCCCCCCTGCTCGTGACGCGCGAGCACATGGGCAATCTGCTTCGACTGCGACAAGGCGTCGTAAAACGGCAGGATCGGGCCGCCGGGAATGCCGGCGACGCGTCGCACGCCCTGGCGTTCGAGCAGGCGCACGACGATCTGCGCGCCGGTCAATGTTTCGATTGAATCGTGGGTCATGAACATCTCCTTCAGGGAACTGCGTTGGTTGGCGGTTTGACCGGCCGGGAGTGCAAAAGAAAACCCCCGCCTGGTTTGCACCGGCGGGGGTTTCGAATTTCTGGCTCTCTGTTCTAACTTACCTTCTTCGATCCCTCGTCGGCGCGCGGTGTACGACGCGTACTACACGTACGACCGGTACAGCACCGACCGAAGCGACGAACACAGCCGCCGTCATCGCAAGAGCGATAAACAGTTCGAAGGCATGTGCGTCAAAAAAGGTCATGATCGGAAGTTAGGTTCGAAAACGAGTGCTCATTAGAAACGAGCAGCAAATAAAATACAACCCCAAAACGCTCATGGTTTTATTGTGAAACATAAACCCGCGGCAAAATCTCGCAATACGGCCCCTGCGTGTCCTCGGTAAATATTTTCCAGCGCTGGTCGTCATCGACGATCAGCGATTGATGGCTACGGTGCGCGACAAGGAATCTCGAATCCTCGGCGTAGGTTGTCGGATAGATTTTCGGCACCGAACGGCGTTCGAGATTCCGGTTGACACTTACGAAGGTAAATAAACAGGAATTCGATAACGCCTTGCTCGTCCGGTCCCGGCTGATCCGCTCGATGCCGGCCTCGACGCAAATACATGCCCCGCTCGTATAAACCACGCGACTGGTGAAATGCAGTTTGTCACCCAGTCGCACCGGATGAAAGAAATTGATGCGGTTGACGGCCGCCAAGATCGAGCGCTCGGGCGCCACCAGTTCGGAGCAGATCGAGGACAGCTCATAGGCCCGTCGGACGATATACCCCCCGAAGATTCTCTGCGGGACGTTTTCATTTTCCGGGTACATCCGCTCCCAGGCTTCGGCGACCAGCCGGCTGGCCAGCAATCCCTCGAAGCATGGTGTTTCCTGAGCCTGATGAGAGGCAGTTAGCATGCGGAATTCTTCATGGCTCGGTGGATCGAGCAATGCCGCCTGCTGTTTTCGATACGATTCCCGCCTCGCGATCGCGGCATCGAAGCGACGTTTTTCATCGATATCAGCGCAATCCAAAGGCGGCAACTCGGCACTGACTTCGCCGGCAGCCTCATTGCGCCGGGCCACCATGGTGAAGTAGCAGGATGCGATATCTCGTGGCGGTGTTCCGGGCTGTTCGACGTGTATCCCCACCTCCAGTGACGAACGACCGACGTGATTGATGCGCGCCCGGCAAACGAGATCGCGCGAAATATCGACCACATGCCGCACCAGGATCTTGTCGATTGCGGCAGTCACCACCCAGGCATCCGGATAAATCCGCCGCACGTAATTCAGGGATGCCTCTTCAGCCACCTTATCGAGAACTTCCAGCAACAGGCCGAATCGCATGTTCCCCGGCAGTTTCTCGTCGACCACCTGATATTTCCGGCGCAAGCCCGGATCACTGCCCAATCTCAACACATAGTCGTAGGAAGTTTCGGTGGGGCGCATGGTCTTTTTCCTTCCGCTTTGATCTTGCTCCATTGAAGATTTGCCTATGACAGCGATTCTCGAAAATCATCTTGAATTCCCGAATTTTCAGTCCTTCGATTCGCTTTATCTTTGACCAAACAACATCATTATTGATAACCGTTCCCAACAAAGTTGACAAAGCGATTCCTTTTTATGAGAATAATTCTCAGTCGAAACACAAACACATCACGTAAGGAGGAGGCCATGATTCTCGCAGCAAGCCAATCGCCCGATACCGGGGATTCTTGGGCAACACTGCCCTCCTACGTCGCGGAAGAAATCATGGCCCTGCGTCATGCGCTTCGTAGCAGCCACGACAGGTTGCGCCAATGCGCCCTCGAATCAACGCAGCGCATCTGTTCTTTGACTAACGAGTTAACCCGTCTGGAGCAACTCAACGCGAGCTACGTGAAAAAACTCGAGGTATTCGAAAACGAAAACCCGCTCGACGGCATGACTCGTTGCCTCGAATCGTGCCGCAGGGAAAACGAACAACTGCGTGAGCATAACCAGCGCGTCAGAATGCTTGAAAAAGCGCTCGCCGATGCCCAGGCCGAATGCCAGAGAATCGCCATCGAACGCGACAATCTGGCGTCGCAACTTGAGCACCGGGAAGAAGAAGCGACGATGTCGCAGGACGGAAAGCAAGATGTGTTCAATCGCTAACACCACAACGGCCACCTCCGAGACAGCGCACAAAAATACTGCTGCCTTTGCGCTCCGGAGCCAACGAATGGAAACGGCATTTTCCGCTGCTGCCATCAGCAAAAAGAAGGCGATGAAAACAAGCTCTCGCCGCCGACGATTGTGGGATCTGCCGATTCAGTACCATTGCCCGGTCATCGGGGTTTGTTTCGACATTGCTGAAATCCGCAAAACGCTAGCAAAAGCAACCCAATACCCGGCGGAAACAACGGATTACACGTGGCACACCCTTGCCGTAGGCGTATGTGAAAGCCGCAACCCCGTATCCGAACAGTTCAATAAAATTCTCGACCAACGCTATTCGCAAGTAATCCGGAAATTCAGCGCCATCAAAACCGTTGAAGAACTGCGCGCCAAGTGGGGTGAAACCTGCCGATCAGGCACGGATATTCCTGCCACGCTCTGGGCCGTCGGTACGCACCCTGCCTGCAATCAGGATCTGGACCAGATAGTTCTGGCCGACATCCATATGATCCAGCATCAAGTAGGGGCAGGTGTCCGGCACGATGTCCAGGCCATGACCAGTCTTGAACAGGAAAACAGAAACTTGCGTACCGAGCTCGAATCCGCGCGTTCCAGGATTGAACAACTCAGGAAAAACCAGGCATCGTCTTCCCAAGCCCTGCAGCAACAGATTTCCTCCCTACAACTCGAGCTCGTATCCGCCACGGAAAACAATTTGAGGCTGCAATCACAGGTCGAGAAATTCAGCGCATCGATACCCGACTATTACGAGCGCAGTGACTTGCTGGCACGTTTCACCGAGTCGGAAAATCGCCTTCGCAGAATGAAGGAGAACGAAAAACGCCTTGAAGCCGAACTTGCACGCCTTCGCGATTTCGCAGCCCATGCAGAAAAAACGATCGAAACACTAACCGCTAACGACCCTACCGAACCGCTTCATTCGCCAATGCTTGATGGTGAACTCCAAAAGACATTAGGAGGGAAATGCGTCCTGTGTGTTGGCGGTCGGACAGGCGCAATTCACCACTATCGCGACACCATTGAACGCCATGGCGGACGTTTCGCTCATCACGACGGCGGCTGGGAAGAAACCCTGCACCGGATCGAGCATGTGATCGATGCCGCCGACGCCGTCATATGCCAGGTTGCCTGCATAAGTCACAACGCTTACTGGCGCGTCAAGGAGCAATGCAAACGCACCGGGAAACCTTGCTTGTTTGTAAAAAAAGAGGGGAGTACCAGTTTCGAACGGGCAGTCAGCCAGCTGTTCACGACCAAGGAAAATCGTCATGGGTAATCAATCTAAATCTTCCGGCAAGAAATGTTGCAAGAAGACCAGGCCCTGTAAAAGCTGTCCCCACAAGATCGACTTGTAACCCTGCCAACTGACTGTCGATCACCGATTCAACATGCCGCCTCCATGGCACCTTGCATATCGCCTACGGCGACCGCAACGACCTCGGGGTCGACCTTTCCGCGATTGACCATCTCCTTGAGAAAGTCACTGACCGAGTCCGACAACATCCCTTTTCGATAAGGGCGATGTTGCGCCATCGCCTGAAAGATATCGGCAACTCTCAGGATGCGCGCCTCGACGGGCAGATTCTCGGCGTGGAGATGGAAGGGATATCCCGTACCGCCGGGCTCTTCATGGTGGTAGGCAGCCCACTGCGCGATTTCGTCGAGTCCCTTGATCTGACTGAGAATCTGGTAAGTTTCGAAGCTATGCGTATTGATGATTTTGCGTTCCCGGTCGTCGAGTTGCGCGGGCTTGTCGAGTATTTCGTCGGGGACGCGCAACTTGCCCAGGTCGTGCAACAAACCGGCAATACGCAATTTATTGCAATTCTCTTCGCTAATCCCCATTCGCTTCCCGAACAGGCAGGCAAGCCGTGCGACACCGAGCGAATGGTTGGCGGTAAACGGACTCTTGGCATCGACGATGCGCGCAAAAATGCTCCCGAGTTGTTCCAGATCGCGATTAGAAGCGGCGAAAACCCGACCATCGTGAAGTTTCTGCTGCAGAACCAACTGAATGGCCCGCGCTTCCAACTGCAACCAGAACGCCTCGGTTTCCGAGGCCGCAAGAAAAGCCTCGACGAGTATCGGCGAAAAGTAAGTTCCCGAGCATTTGGCAATGCGGTCGCGTATGGACGAGGCATAAACGAGGATGGCGTTGTTCGCATAATACGGTGCGGCCAGGGTATCGACGCGATCCGTCAGGAAGATCAAATTCGCAATCTGTGCTGTTTCTGGATCCATTTCTGGAATTTCAGACAACAAACTCCAGCGCGTATGATGAAAAAGTACCGGTTCGGCCATCGCCGATAACGGCGCAAAACCACGCAACAAGTCGAAGCCGATTTCGCAGTGCTCCTGCGACCCCCGCCACTCGAATTCGTCGAGCAGATGATGATGGACCTGGGTCGAGGACACGCCGATATCGTGCAGCATGCCGAGTTCAAAAAGGAAAGTCGTTTTTTCGTCGTTGAAACCAAGCGTTTTCCCGCACGCGGCGGCCATGATGCCGACCCGCTTCCCGTGGGCGACGTCGTCGATCCCCACCAGATCAAGGGCATCGGACAACGAGTAAATCACTTGCCGTAAATCGACATCGGCAAAACTCGTCGGAGAAGCACCAATATGACTCGTGAGTTGATTCATGCCCCCTCCTGAAATTTATGAATGATCTTGTTAGCTAGCCTTATCGTCGTGTAAATCGCTCATGCGCATACATTCAACGATCCAGCTTTGATCCTTACAAAATATTTCTACCCTGCATATACGTAGTTTCACGTAGTTTGCGCAATTCATCGGCAAAAGCCGCCATTTAGACATAAGCGCCTGACCATAAACTTGCGTGCTTCCTCAAGACATCCAAACAGGATGACTAGGCCGGCAATCTGCCCCCAGAAACGAGAAGGAAAGGCCTGCGTCGAAAACAGCCAGTTGCCTGCTGGTAGGAATACGATCAACAAGAGCAGCGCGACTTCAACGGCCAGTCCGAGCGACATCAGGCGATTCTTCGCAAACGTGGGATCCCAAGCAGCGACGAACGGGTGGCGGCAAAGAAACAGATTGACCACCTGAGCCATGACAATGGCCGCGAGGCAGGCAGTAGTCGCCTGAAGATAGAGGGGCTCATGGTTCCCCAGCGGAACACCGTATGCCCAACCGCCCGCGCCGAGGACGAGGAAGAAGGCGACCAAGGCTACGGCCGCCTGCATCGGCCCAAGCCAGAGGTACGCGCGAGCAATCAGCGCCCAGGAAAGCAAGCGCTCGTCGGGACGACGCGGCGGACGCCGCATTACGTCCGGTCCGGGCGGCTCCGCCCCCAGCGCCAGCGCCGGCACCATGTCGGTCCCGAGATCGACGGCCAGGATCTGGATGACGGTCAACGGCAATGGAACGCCGAACAGAACGAAGGCCAGATAAGGCACGATCTCGGGAATATTCGACGTCAGGATGTAGGTCAGAAACTTGCGAATGTTGTCGAAAACCGCGCGACCTTCCTCGACCGCATTGACGATGCTGGCAAAATTGTCGTCGAGCAGGATCATGTCCGCCGCCGATTTCGCCACATCCGTCCCGGCCAGCCCCATGGCGATGCCGATATGCGCCGACTTCAAGGCTGGCGCGTCGTTAACGCCGTCGCCGGTGACGGCAACGATCTCGCCCTTACGCTTCAGGGCTTCGACCACCAGCATCTTCTGCTCGGCGGAAACCCGGGCAAAGATCACTTCGGGCCGATCGAGCGCGGTCTGTAACTGGGAGCGCGTCATCCGGCGCAGCGCATCGCCAAGAATGACACGTGGGCGATCGCTTTGCACCAACCCAATTTCGCGAGCGATAGCCAGTGCCGTATGCGGATGATCGCCGGTGACCATGATCACCTTGACGCCAGCCGAACGGCAACGCTCGATCGCTTCCGGCACTTCAGGACGAGGCGGGTCGTACAATCCGATCAGGCCGGACAAGTGCAGACCGTCCTCCCGTGGCACCTCGTCCGCCCCCAGGCGCTTGCAGGCGAAGGCCAGTACGCGCAATCCGGCATCGGCCATGGCCTGCTGCGCGTCAAGCACGCGTTGCCGGGCGCCCTCGTCGAGAGCAACCGCGCCGCCGTCTTGTTCGACCGATTCGCACAAGGGAATCACGGATTCCGGCGCGCCCTTGCAATAGAGCCAGCGCTCGCCGCCGGATTCAACAATCACCGACATGCGACGGCGGTCGCTGTCAAAGGGGAGTTCGCCGACCAGGTTCATGCCATTGCCAATCGGTGCTTGCTCGGCAAACTCATACAAAGCAAGTTCCATCGGATCGCCCAACCAGACTTTTTTTCCTTCGCGAATACCTTGCTTGAGGCTGTGGCAGGTCGCGGCGTTGCGCAGCAGATGATTCATAGCTGCCGTCGCTTCGGACGGACGGCCGTCGAACCAGCCCCCATTCAGATAAACTCGGCGCACAGTCATCCGATTGCAGGTCAGGGTACCGGTCTTGTCACTACAGATCACCGTCGTCGCGCCGAGGGTTTCCACCGCCGGCAAATGACGAACCAACGCGTTGCGCGCCGCCATCCGTTGCGTCGCCATGGCCAGCGACAAGGTCACCGTCGGCAGGAGACCTTCCGGCACGTTGGCAACGATGATGCCGATGGCGAACATCAGGTTGGCCCAGAACGGCAGGCCGAGAAACACGCCGATCCCGAAAAATACGACGCCGAGGCTGGTGGCGAACACGGCCACCAGCTTGGACAAGCGCCGGATTTCAAATTGCAGGTGCGAAGCCGTCTTGCCCGTCGTCTGCGTCAGATGCGCGATCCGTCCAAACTCGGTGTTCATTCCGGTGGCAAAAACGACCGCGCGTCCGTCCCCGGAAAGCAGCGACGTTCCCGCAAGGAGAACATTCCTCGTATCGAGCGCCAATGGCTCCCCAACCTCATCGGCGTTTTTCGCCACCGGCTTCGACTCCCCGGTAATCGCCGAAACATTGACGCGGATCGTGTTGCTTTCCGTCAGCCGGCAATCCGCCGGCACATTGTCGCCGGCCTCGAGCAGGAGAATGTCGCCAGGCACCAAGTGTTCGCCGGGAATATCGAGCAATTTGCCGTCGCGCATGACCTTGACGTATTGCGGCAACAACTGGCGCAAAGCATCAATCGCCCGTTCCGCCCGGTACTCCTGCCAGAACGAAAAGCTCCCATTGATCAGGATTACGGCGATGATCGCCAAACCAAGTTGCCACATTCCCTCGCCCGGACTGCGCGACTCGGCAAAGAACGCCAGCCCCGCCGCCACCCACAGGATGAGGGCGAAAAAGTGGGTGAACTCACGCAGAAACCGCCGCCACTCCGCCTCCCCGCGAATTTCGGCCAAATGGTTCGGGCCGTACTCGGCCAGACGTCGGGCCGCCTCCACCGACGTCAGCCCTTGTTCGGACGTTTCCAGGCTTTTCAATGCCTCGGGAACAGAGAGATTGGCGACATGCATCGCTCGCTCCAAGAGTACGCTTATGCGCTCAGCTTAGACCTGGCCTCGATACTTAGCCATGAAATGATCGCCGGCCATGCCAAAAACGCCTACTGGTACGGATCGCGCCTGACCAACGAAGCGACGAAGATACTGTGCCCGCACACGAGCCTGCAAACCGTCGCCGGCGTGCTCAGCGGGGTCATCTGGGCCATGCGTCATCCGCAAGCCGGGATTGTCGATCCGGAAGAGATGGACTTCCGTGAAGTCCTCGATCTCGCGAACCCCTACCTCGGCGAGATGGTCGGCGTATTCAGCGAGTAGACGCCGCCCGATGGGCGCGGCCAGCTCTTCCCGGAGGATGTCGCCCCCGATGATCCCTGGCAGTTCAAGAACATCCGGGTTTAGAACCCGCGAACAGCCGCTTGGGACTGTACAGATATCTCGCTATTTCATTCGAGAGCTACCGACCGCATCATTCAAAGACCACTTTTCGGCGCAATGTCGAATGAGTACAATCGGCCAGAAGCGGCCGGCAACCCTTTCTCAGAACCGGACGCCTAAAGGGCTCGTACACACTGAAAGCAGACTGAAGGTCTACTCCTGTCCCTCGTCCAAAAGCGAATTTGGAATTCCTATTTCAGTCTTGCCTGCTCGCAAACAATAAAATCCGTTAGCATATTGCTACTCTGCTTAGGAGTAGAATTGAGTGCCTCTATATTCCGCCGTCTTCACAAAAATTTGTCAGAGGCGCTATTTATTCAATGCTCCGGACAGTACACCTCAATTTATGAAGCCCACTTCAATACACATAGAAAAATTTCGTGCCATCCGGAAATCCGATATTCGGATTGATAAGGAACTTGCCCTAGTTGGTCAAAATAGCGCGGGAAAATCCTCAATCCTTCGTGCCCTAAACGCGTTTTTCAATTTCGGGGATGAGAAAGCGGCCTTTGAGTCGGAACGCCATTCGTTTCAACGTACGTCGACAACAGTAATTGAATTGGGGTTCGTCGACGTTCCCGTAGCCTGTACGCTACCTCGGGTTGTTCAGGGGGCGCCAGAGGTTCGGGCGCGGCTACGTTATAAGAAGATCGCTACTTGGCAGGTTTTCGATAATGGTAGTTGGATTACGGCCCCGCAAGATCTCCACGCAGAACTCGGGAAATATGTTCGGTATGTATACGTCCCTCTTCGGCGAGATCACGAAGTGGCGGGCTGGGAATCCGGGGGGCTCCTTAAGACGGCGGTCGAAGCGTGGCTTGAGCACCATACAAGCAAGCGAGACAGTATTAGCCCGAAAGTAGCCGAACTCGGTCTAGCGATTAAACAGCGAGCCCTCAACGGACTCAGCAAGCAACTGAGAAAAATTACACCGCTGAGCGGTTCGTTTACGTTTGATCTCGAATACACCAAGCAACCGGATTACAGCCTGCTGGTGAGAGACTTGATTCTCCGTGTCACTGAGGGAGGAACAACTGTCGATCTCGAGGACTGTGGAAGTGGCACGCAAAGTATGACGGCCTTTGCGCTTTATTCCTATTTGGCGGAGCTCAAGGGTAGTACATATATCTTGGGGATTGAAGAGCCCGAGCAAAATCTTCACCCACAGGCACAACGCGAACTACTCTCAAATCTTAGAGACCTTGAGTTGCAGATACTTTTCACAACTCACTCAACAGTAATGCTCGACGAGCTAAAGCACCATGAGGTTGTACTTTGCAGAAGGATTGCTTCTGCCACTCGAGGCATAGAAACCATCACCACTCAGCTTCCCATGGATTTCTGGGCAAACACGGGGCTAGATGAATCTAAGTACTATCAATTTCACCGGCGCAGAAACTCCGATTTCTTTTTTGCTGATTTCGTTATTTTGACTGAGAGCCCGATAGACTCAGAAATCGTTGGGCTCCTTCTCAATAAGGCCGGCACAGATCCAAAAGCAAACGGCGTATCCATCCTGTGTGTGGACGGGGTAACCTCGCTCCCCTACGCATATCAACTTCTAAAGGCGCTTAATTTTGCGTTTGCAACAGTCGTCGACAAAGACTATTTCATTCCATATCTTCAGGACGAACTCGACAAAAGCCGAGACAATCGCGGATTTCCGAAGTACCGGAAAGAATTTAAGGCCGATACCCTGCTTGAAATCATGGTGCCCTTGGCAGCCGAACGAACAAAGCTTTTGAACCTATTTTTCAGCAACCATTCAAGAGCGATGGATATATTAGAGGCTTCCAACGTTTTCTGTTTTAAGTGGTCGATGGAGGTTGATTTGGTGAATTCAAATACCGCCCAGAATCTGATGTTCGATGAGTTGAATATTCCCGATGCTCAGCGAAATACCAATGCACTACTCGTTACTCGGAAAAAGGCTATCAAAGGGCTAGAACTACTCAAGCCTGTGATCCTGAACCTTGCACCAGCAAACCTACCCAATTCGTACAACCGACTACGTCGTGCGCTACCCGGGTTGATAAAGCAGGCGCGTTCCATAAGGACATCCTAAGGACTTGCTTGTATTCGGCCTTAGTGAAACGATTTTCGTAATTTACTTCGAGCAGTTGCATTTTGGAGATTGAACGTCAGTATCGTTCGAGTAGCTCTCGGTTACTCCCCAGACTATGCGCTGCTAGACTTCAGAAGCAGCCGTTAGGACACCAAAGTTACGAAGATCCGTATTGGGTCGTGTGCGTGAGTTTGCTGACTTGGGAAGCGGACGTTCGACTCCAATCCGCGTGGCGCATAATGCATGAAGCCCATGCCGGTCGGACATGGGCTTCGTAGATCCTTGACCTCGTAGCGATTGACCAAGGTATTCGGCATTCGCCGTTTGGGTACTACGCAATCATCACGTACTGCGGCGGACATTCGACCATC